>Ga0209542_10001012_pt1 | contig 67089 bp, 70 predicted proteins | sample RifCSPhighO2_01_FD_184028 | JGI IMG/M metagenome (GOLD analysis project Ga0209542, IMG submission 184028) | Soil microbial communities from Rifle, Colorado - Rifle CSP2_plank highO2_0.1 (SPAdes) (version 2) | ecosystem: Environmental > Terrestrial > Deep subsurface > Rock core/Sediment ...
TCCCAGATTTTGGCTACAAATTCGCTATAACTTTTAAACTTATGCGTGGCTAAGTTTAAAAGTTCTATCAAATTTCTATCTCAAAATCTGAAAAAAATCCCTCCGAAGAGTTTCGTAATTCAAAGTAATATACGAATTTACCCCAATAAATTTTTAAGTTCCATTGGATTGGCAGAATAATCAATAGCGCTTTTTGGAGAAATTTCTTTTCTTCTTACCAGGTCAATTAATGCCCTATTTAAAGAAATCATGCCGTCTTTACTGGAAGTTTCAATGACTGCCGGTATCTCATGATTTTTATTTTCTCTTATTAAATTAGAAATCGCATTATTGCAAAGCATCACTTCGCATACTGGAATAAATCCTCCGTTAATTCTGGGAATCAGTCGTTGGGAGATAACCCCCAAGAGCGACCCTGCCAACTGAAACCTAATTTGGTTTTGCTGTTCAGCGGGAAATACGTCAACCATCCGGTGGATTGACTGGGAAGCTGAATTGGTATGGAGCGTTGCAAATACCAGGTGTCCCGTTTCGGCGGCGGTTATGGTAGTGGAAATCGTTTCAAGATCCCTCATTTCTCCTACCATAATGACATCGGGGTTCTGGCGGAAAGTAGCTTTTAGGGCATTGGCAAAGCTATTGGTGTCGGTTAACACTTCCCTTTGCTCAATAACGGATTTATCGCCCTGATAAATATACTCTATGGGATTTTCAATGGTAATAATATGCATCGCCTTGGTATGGTTTATTTCATCTAAAAGAGCTGCTAAGGTAGTTGATTTACCTTGCCCGGATGCGCCGGTAATCAATAAAAGCCCTTGGGATTTATGGGTAAATTCATGTAAAATAGGAGGGAGGTGCAAATCTTCAATCGTCCTTATTGTTGAGGAAATAAGGCGCAAGGCCAAGCTTATAGAATCTCTCTGAAAAAAAATATTCACACGAAACCGTGCTTGTCCATCAAAGTCGTAGGAAAAATCTATTTCTTTTTCCAGCAAAAACTTTTGTTTCTGCGGTTCGGTTAGCAGGGCAAAGGCAAATCCCTTGGAAACCTCAGCGGTAACTTTCTTTTCATCAATCAAAGGGATTAACTGTCCTGTAATTCTTATGACGGGCGGATGGCCGATTGAAATAAGCAAATCGGAAGCTTCTTGCTCAATAGTCATGCTTAAAATTTTTTTAAATGTTTGCAGATAATCCATAACTTAAATGACTAATTAACCTAATTATTCTAATTAATCTAAATAAATCTCAATTCTTTAAAGTTTAGAATAATTAGAGCAATTAGAGTAATTAGGTTAATTTATTTTAAAATTTCTTTTACTGCCTTAATGATATCTTCCGGGGTGCTCTGTATCTTTAAAAAATATTTAATTACTCCCAAGTGCGCAATATCATCAAGGTGTTCTTGTTTATCAAGATTTGAAACAATGATTACTTTTAGATTTTTTAAACTTTGATCGCTTCGTATGGTTCTTAAGAGTTCCCACCCATCCATGTTGGGTAAAATAATATCTAACACCAATAAATCGGGGTAATTATTTTTTAATTTTTCCAAAGCCATTTTGCCATCTTTTGCGGTATCTATCAAAAAACCCTCCTTCCGAAACTGGTTGGCATAAATGTCTACAATAAATGGATCGTCTTCGACTAATAAAATCTTTTTCATAATTTCTTGTGAGAAATTTCCTACGAATTACGAATCTTTGCGAATTACGAATACGGTTTTCGTATTATTCGTAATTCGCAAAGATTCGTAATTCGTAAGGGTTTTTTAGGTTTCTTGCGTAACCCTAATGACTTCATCAACGGTGGTTTGTCCGGACAACACGTTAATAATGCCTTCTTGAGCCATGGTTAACATTCCTTCTTTTTGGGCTTGTTTTAAAATTAAGGATTCTTCCGGATTTTTTAAAATAATATCAATGATTGCCGGAGATATTGATAACACCTCAAAAAGACCCATCCTCCCTTTGTAGCCTTTAAAATTACATGATTCACAACCCTTGATTTCGTAAATGGATAGCGAAGGCGAAACACTAATATCCTTTTTGGCAAATGCGGGCATATCCTTTAAAATTTCAAAAATATATTTTTTTACTTTTTCACTGGGAGTTACTTTCTTTTTACATCTTGAGCAAAGGGTCCTTATCAATCTTTGGGCGATTACCACCCTTAAGGTAGAAGGGATTAAAAAGGGACGCACCCCCATATCGATTAACCTTGGGATAACCCCCACGGCAGAATTAGTGTGGAGTGTGGACAATACAATGTGCCCGGTCAGGGCAGCGTTAATCACCAAGCCGGCAGTTTCTTCGTCCCTGACTTCTCCCACCATAATAATATTGGGGTCTTGTCGTAAAATCTGCCGCAACCCCTCGGCAAAACTATAGCCGATATCGGCTTTAATCTGGGATTGATTAACCCCCGCAATGGAATATTCAATAGGGTCTTCAATAGTAACCACATTCACCGTTTCCTGGTTTAAAATACGCATCAGGCCATAAAGGGTGGTGGTTTTTCCGGATCCGGTCGGACCCGAAGATAAAATCAACCCATAAGGCATTTTTAAAGCTTTTTTGATAATTTCAAGATTCCTTTCGGAAAATCCCATTTTATCAAAAGGTTTTAACCCTTCTTCAGGATCCAATACTCTGATTTCAACTTTTTCTCCATATAAAATAGGAAACGTAGCTACTCTAAAATCAATTTCTTTATTATTAATTTTAGCTGAAAACCTGCCATCTTGGGGTATTCTGTTTTCATCAATTTTGAGGTTGGACAAAATTTTAATGCGCGACACAATAGAAGGGTGTACGCTTAAAGGTAAAAAAAGGCTTAAATGCAAAACTCCATCCTGGCGAAACCGAATATTGAGCCTTTCACGATTGGGTTCAATATGGATATCAGACGCCCCCCCCTCAATGGCGTGGCGCAAAATAACCAGCACCATTTTTATAACCGGAGCTTCCTCGGTGATTTTTAACGTACTTTGATCTTGTTCTAATGAATCAGCACCCTCTTTGTTGTCCTCTTTTAATTCTTCTAATGCTTTTTTCGTTTCTATTTCTAGGGTCTTATACTGCTTTAGTATATTATTTAAATCGGAAAACGTAATGAGGTGAATTTCGTAGACAAAATTCTCTTTTCGACTTAAAAACCTTAACGCATTCTGGCTGGCAATATCTTCCGGATACACCATTCCTATGCCAACGGTATTGCCTTTTTTAAATAACGGAACCATCTTATAATTTAAGGCGGCAGCTCCGGATATTAACTCCAGCACCTCCTGGGGAACCTCTTTTTTTTCAAGCTTGATAAGGGGCACATTCACAAACTTGCTTTTTAGTTCAAATAAAGCATTTTCAGAAATAATTTTATTTTCAAATATAATCTCCTCTTCCGTTTTACCGCGGCTTTTCATATCAGCAACGAGCTGATTCATTTTTTGATCGCTTATAATGCCATTGCCGTATAATTCTTGAATTAATTTCATGTTCTTTAAGTTTCAAGCTTTAAGTTTCAATAAGAAACAAAAGGCTCGCTTCTACCTAAGTTAACTTCTTTTAACATTAAAACCCTATAGCCGGATTTTTCTAAAAGCTTTTGAGCGTCCTCGTTGGTAGCCGCTAAAATGGTACCACTCATTTGCTGGTCATCTTGATCTTGGACAATGTAGTCAAATTCAGTTTCCAATCGGGTAAATGGTTCTAAAGCTTTAACTTTTTCGGAGTCTAGAATCTTAAAATTTATCACCACATCCGGCTGATCAAAAGACATATCGGGGGGGATATTTTTATTTTTATTAATAAGTTCGGGAAGAAACATTACCAGAGAAATAGCGATAAAAATAAAAAACAGTGAAACCATCATGATTCCAAAAAACATTCTTTGTCTTTTTTTGGGTGATATAAAAACTATGGCCATATTCTAGGGATTTTTCTCAATTTTTAAGATATAAAGTTCCATATTCAAACAATTAATACGTGTGGGTTTGTAATTCTAACACAAAATCATATATTTTTTGCTGGTTTTCTAAAGTGGCTACATCTTGGGAGGCGGAAGGCGACCTGAAAGAAATAGAGCTTAATTCAAATAATCGCACCGATTTATCTAATGAAGAAAGGAAATTTTTTAAACTCGCATAATTTCCCATTATATTGATTCTGAAAGTGACATTTCTAATTTTATGTTCAGCCGTAGGTGGAGAAATTTTTGAAAACGTTACTGACCTTACTATCAATCCATTTTCTTTTCCCTTTTTTTGAAAAAAGAACACCAATGGGGCAAGGGAAAAATCCGTAGGTAAGGCAGCATCAATATTTGCCAGGGAGTCTTGTTTGCTTTCTATTATAGCAACGAGATTTGCTATGTTTGAAAAATAAAGAGCCTTGCTATTATATTCTGCCTCTTTCTTATATAAGCTATTTTGCACATCGCCAACTTCTTGGTATTTGGGAATTACAAAAAGAAATACCAATATTGATGTGATAAAAATAATGATGACCGTAGAAGTTAATTTATTTATTTCCATGATTATTAATTACTGATGTCGCTTGAACTTAATGGACTTTCGCCAACATCTGTTTGCTCGCTTGATGGTGCTTGGTAAAAACCAACAAAACCATTGGGGTAATAACTAAAGAGGGCGGGATGCAAAGAAAGCTCCAGGGTAAATGTAGTTTTTCCATTTCCAGAAACCTGGGAATTTAAAACATCAACAGCATTAATATAGTCCTTGCTATCCTCAAATATATGCACTTGATGGCTTAGTATTTCCATATTTTCTGACTCTCCGGATAATCTAACCTTGTTTTGAACTTCAGAAACATCAAAACTTGAAAACCAGACTTTTGGCAAAGTTTTTTGTTCTATGAAGCTAAAAATATTGGAAGAAATCTTGTGGTTGTCAACAAGGATATTGAATTCTTCTATTTTTCTTTTGTAATCAAGCACTTTTTTTTCATTTGCTTTTTCCTGCTCGGTGCCATAGGCAAGCATTTTTTCTTCAAGCTTGCTTATCTTTTGATGCTGGACATATATTTTAACCGTAAAAAGGAGGTAACAAAAAATAGCGATCAGCAATAATCCGAATGCAGCATAAAAAACAGGATCCATCCATTTTAATTGCTTGTCTTTTAATTGGTACAATGATCGAAAATTCATAGTTAATTAAATCAGAAATTCGAATGTCGAAATTCGAAAAAAATTTAAATTACCAAAATTCAAAATCTAAAATGCATTTTAGTTATTTAAAGATTTGGATTTTTGATTTGTTTCGGATTTCGAGTTTCGTGCTTCAAGCTTACTTCATTATACACCAAAAATAATACTACTTCTCCAGTCCTCCCAAGGCCACCCCTGTCGCCGCTGAAAACCTGGGAGCCATTATCTTAAGGGTTTGGTCAAGAATCGGGGGGTATAAAAATTCTGAAAAACAATTTGGAACGTATACTTCTTTTTTAAGGCTTTCGGCAAAATACTCTTTTAATCCCGGCAGATTGGCCGTGCCTCCTGTCAAAAAAATTTCGTCAATTTGCTTTTGCCCTCCGTGCAAAAACTCAGCACAAACGCCTTTTATTTCAATTAAGAGGGGAGACAATAAAAGATATAAGGTTTTAACTACGTCGCTTCTTGGATGCAAAAGTCCTTCTTTATTTTTTATGTTTTCTGCTTGATCCAAAGCTACCCCCAATCCAGAAGAAACCACATTTGATAATTGGCTGCTGTTAAAGGTGAAACTGTAGCTCTTTTTTAAAAAACCTTTTTCAATAATGTTTATGGTTGAACTCTGAACTCCGATATCCACCAAGCAGACTATTTTTTTATTATTTCTTATCAACGCCCTGGTAATACCCAGCGCTTCGGCTTCCAGGGCGTATAACTGGAGACCGGCCATTTTTGCCATGGCCTGATACTCTTGGATCACTTGATTTGGCACCGCCAGTAAAAATACTCCAAATGAAGAATTTTTACTACCGGGTGAATTTGGCATTATCTTCCAATCCAAGGTAACCTCCGAAATGGGCAGGGTGATGTATTGAGATGCATTATAACGGATGGCTTCCGGAATTTCTTTTTCCGTCATAAAAGGAATATCAAACGAAGTGCAAAATGTGGAAAAATCAGGTATGGAAAAAATGGCTTCTTTTGTTTTTATTTTTGCCTCCTCTAAAATTCCCCGTATGGCCTCTGAAGTAACATTATTTGAAAGCAAGTAACTGCCCTTTTGGGTATTTGACAAGGATTCCTTGTAAAGATATTCTGATTTTATCTCGCCGTAATTTTCCAATGTTTTGCCTTCCCCCCAGCGGGAAATTTCCACCACCTTAACAGAGGAAGTGCCAATATCCACCCCGATCATTTTTTTAGGGAAAAACATTTTAAAGGGATTAAACATGATGAATTTGAAATTTGAAATTTACCCGCCTGCGCCAAGGCTTTGGCGGGCAGGCAATTTGAATTCAATATTTCAATGATTAAATACTTTAATTTGAAAACACGACAGATTTTAATTATTTCAAATTTGATATTTTCAAATTGATTTCAAATTTCAAATTTCAAATTAACTGTATTATACTTTAAATATAAAAACTATGACATACCCAAACCATGTGGATAAAGTAAAAACATTATTATTGGAATTACTTTTTCCTTCTTTTTGTTTGGGATGCCAAAAAGAAGGCACTTATCTTTGCCTGGATTGCAAATCTGTTTTGGAAATTTCGGAATTTAATTATTGCTTATGCAATAAAAATCCTCTGCGCCTGCCCAATGACAGCAACCATGGCAAGTGCCAAAGATGCCAGGATAAAAAGTTATCCGGCTTGTATTTTGCCTTGCCCTACAAAGAAAAGTTCCTTACCAGAAAATTAGTGCGCCAGTTTAAATATTCGCCGCACATAAAAGCTTTAGCAAAACCTCTGGCCGGTATTTTACTGGAACACTTTATAATAACCGGCAAAAATACCAACGAAATTTGGAATAATAGCCTTTTAGTACCGGTTCCTATGGAAATAAAAAAATTAAAAAGCCGCGGATACAATCAGGCAGAGGGGTTAGGAAAAGAGCTAGGACATATGGTAGATGTCCCATTGGTTTTGGATAATTTAGTTAAAATAAAAAAGACCTTGCCTCAAATGGAACTTTCGGCAAAAGAACGGATGCAAAATGTAAAAAACGCTTTTTTGGTAAAAAATCCCAAGGAAATTTCCGGCAAAAAAATATTTTTGATTGACGACGTCTATACTACCGGATCCACCATGGAAGAATGCGCCGGCGTCCTGCGGGACGCCGGCGCCAAATCCGTCTTTGGAATTGCCATCGCCCGAGAGGGCTAATAACAAACCTTATTAAGTGACAAGTCTACTAAAGATCGTTTCCCGAATAAGACAAATTAAAACTTTTGTTAATTAAAGGAAAATCCGGCACCACATTTAAAGGACCAGCTTCTCCAACCAAGGACCAATTTAAAAATGACGGATCACAGGGCGCAACCCTGCTTATGTTCCCCGCCAAGTCAGTGGTGATAACATATATTATTTGACCTCTCCATCCTTCAACCATGCCAATGGCCAGGGCATTTTTTTTAAATACCGTGGTATTGCGAGGGGTCAAGATGGGGCCCTTCGGTAATTTAGTTAATGCATTTTGAATAAGGTTCATTGAAGCATAGACTTCTTTAACACGGACCCGAAATCGGGCATACACATCACCGCCCGACTCAGTTTCGATGGTATTAAAACCTAATTCATCATAGGCCGCATAGGGAAAATCAACACGTATATCGCTCAAAATGCCCACTGCTTTGGCGGCAACCCCCAGGGCGCCGTAATCTTTAGCGGTTTTTGGCAAAAGCACGCCGGTGCCTTTTAATCGATTTAAAAGCGAGGCGCTATTTTGGGCAATTGCAATGATTTCAAAAAAATCTTTTTGTATCTTTTCAAGGTCTTTGCCTAAAACAATTATTTCTTTGGCATTAATGTCTTTGGTAACTCCTCCAATAGTGTTTACATTGCGCAAAAATCGGCTTTTGGTCAGCCTTTCATTAATTTGCATGATCATTTCTCGTAACCTTGCCCCATTTGCACCGCCAAAATTAAATCCCGTATCAATCATGATGGCGCCAATATCGCCAAAATGGTTTGCCAGCCTTTCTAATTCTGCATATATAACGCGTAAATAAAGAGCACGTTTTGGAGGCAAAGCATCGCTTAATTGTTCTGCCGCTTGGCAAAAAGCCAATGAATGGCTAAACGAACTATCACCGGAAATTTTCTCACAAAGACGTAATTTATTACTAAGGGGAAGCGTTTCAAATAACTTTTCACTGCCTTTATGGACAAATCCAAGTTTTGCTTCCAAGAGCATAATTTCTTCTCCAGCCACGCTAAACCTAAAGTGGCCCGGCTCTATGATTCCCGCATGGATCGGGCCGACGGGAATTTCATATATCCCTTCACCCTCAACTTTTTGGAATTGATAAGTTCCATGGATTTCTTTTACTTTTGTCTGCCAGTCAAAATCCTTTCTTAATGGGAATAGATTAGCCGGCCAGTTTTCATGCAAAATGATGGGTCGCAGGTCGGGATGCAAAACAGGAGTGAGGCCAAAAAAAGTGTGTATCTTTTTTTCAAAATTACAAGCGCTATGGATAGCCGGGGTCAGTGAAGGAAATGTAACGGTATTTTGCAGACGAATAAAAGGCACCACAAACATATTTTTTTTTGAAATGCCAAACACATACCAAATTTTAAACCCCTCTTTTTCTGCTCTTTCGTCAGTTGCGGTGATTAGGTGCAGTGGCAGGTTTTTATTAGCATGCAAATTAGTTGCGATTTCTTTGATATGCAAAGCTGGCACTTCAAAGAAAGCGATATTGCCGCAAATTTCAACTTTTACGTTTTTGGGGAGGTATTGTTGTATGTCTTCTATATTCATAATGATGGGTACGTTTAATAATGCGCAGCGATATTGCCAAGCAATGTATATAAAAATGGCGGAATGTAAAAACTCAAACATAACACCAAAATAATAAGCATGGCAGGGGGAAGCAAGAGCCAAATACTTTCTTTTTCTGTTTTCATATCGGCGGGAGCCTGTCCAAACACCATGGCGCTGGCGTGTTTTAAAAAGCCGATAAATAAAATCGTCATCAATACTATAATCGTAACAACGATAAAAAGATGGTTTTTGATGCCGGCAGAAAGAATGAATAGTTTAGTAAAAAATATTCCAAATGGAGGCGCACCGGTTATGGCAAAAAATCCGGTCAAAAAGAGTGCCGCCGTAATGGGAATAGTACTCATCGCCCCTTTGACATTGGCGATTTTGGCAGAATGATATTTAAGAAGCAGATTCCCTGATGAGAAAAAAAGCGCCGATTTAATAAAAGAATGGTATATCATGTGAAGCATGGCCGCAAAAATACCCAATCCCCCAAACCCAAAACCAAGAGCCATGATTCCCGCATTTTCAATGCTTGAGTAAGCCAATACCCTCTTGTAATTCCTGGCAACAAAGATAATGGCCGCGGCAATGGCTACTGACAGCAAACCAAACGCCATAAATAAATTTTGGCTAAATGACGGCCCTGCCACCGCATCGGTTATTATTTTAAATTTCAAAATAATGGCAAAAGCAACCGGCAATAAGGCTCCCGAAAATAATGCGCCAATAGGAGCAGGTGTTTTACTGTAAGCATCCGGTTTCCAGGTATGCATTGGAGCAAATCCCACTTTAGTTCCATAACCCACAAAGACAAAGATAAAAGCCACTTTAATAACCAAAGGGTCAAGGCTGGCGGCATTTGCGGCAAGCGCCTGCCAGCTGACAAGCTCGTTTGCGGGAAACAAATTAGCGGCGGGAAAAAACAACAACGTCCCAAAAAATGCCAGCAGTATGCCAACAGAATTGATGATTAAATATTTCCATGCGCCTTCAATAGCGGAGGGCTTATTATAAAAACTGATTAAAAACGCTGTAGAAAGGGTGGTAGCTTCAATAAAAATCCAAGCAAATATGGGGCTGGAAACGGTAATAGCCAAAAACATCATCGCCATAAAAAGATTCAATAAAATAAAGTATTCCCTTACCCTTGACTGCAGATGGCTTACCCCTGAAAATCCGATGATATTTTTAGCGGTTTCTTGGCGAAGGTACTCAATAGAATACACGGTCGCAGCAAAACCGACAAACGCAATAATAAGCATCACCACGGCTGCCAGCGCATCCACAGAAAAAAATGAAGAATCGTACGTGCCAAAACGGGCAACCTGAAAAGAAATACTCATTGACGCCAATAATGCAACGCCCGAAGCAATCAGCGAAGAGATTTCAATAACCCTTCTATGCCCAGACAAAAGGCACAGCAGTGTTGCGATAAAAAAAGAAATAAAAATAAATAGTAATTCTGTATTGTACATATAGTTTACTTTAAATTACTTCAAACTAATCTTTTAATTTCCTCATATCGGTGACATCAAGCGATCCAAAATGCTGGTAAATCATTGATACAAACATGGTGGCGATAATGAGCCAGATAGAAATATCAAACAGAATGCCAATCTGCAAGCTGGGCGATTGTTCCAGTCCGGCAAAAATAGCAAAAGCCACAATACTGTTTTCCAGCGAAAGAATACCGATGATTTGCGATAGTGCGCTTTTACGGTTGATAATCAAAAAAAGTGATAAAAAAATCATAGAAAGCGCCAGCGAAAGCAACATTTCATGAGCAGGAATAATACTGGTAAGCGGTGCGAATCTATAAGAATGGGCTATGGCGGCAAGCATGGCTAAAATCGCAAGCGTAATAGGAGTATTTAAATAGGTGCTTGCGGAAAATATCAATTCATTTTTTTTAATTAATCTGATAAAAAATCCTGGCGCCAAAATTACCTTGACGGTAAATACCAACAAAGCAATAAACAACAGCGAAATATAACCGGTTTCAAAAAAGGAATTAAGCAACAGTATCACGATGGTAAAAGACTGGACTGCGTATGCAAAAACCGCATCAAGGTTCTTTTTTGAAATATGCAAAAAGACAATGGTTAAAAAAATGATTTGCAATAAAAATTGTAAAAATAAAATATTCATTTAACAAATAGAATTAATGTATCAGAATAATAGCCACGACGTTAAAAATAAAAGCAATAATTAAAAGATCGGGCAAGCGAAAAAATCGAAACTTGGCGATACTCGATTCTAATACGGCAATCACCAAGCAAAAAATAACTATTTTTATCATAAAAATAACCATGCCCAGCATAACTGCACTAATACCGGCACTTTGGGCTATACCCAAAGGAAAAAACAGATTGGAGGCTAAGGCGATAAAAATAAGAAGTTTGTTGGCCGACGCCCATTCCATAAGCGCTAATTTTTTCCCTGAATACTCTAAAATCATCGCTTCATGGATCATGGTCAACTCCAAATGGGTGGCCGGATTATCAAAAGGGAAACGGGCGGTTTCAGCTAGTAATACTATAAAAAACCCGAAAAAGGCAAGGGTGCCGGAAAGCAAATATTGGCTCTGGTAAAGTAAGCCGGTTTGGGAAATGGTAAACACATTAGTACTACCGCTAATAAGCGCGACCGTTAATAGTGAAAAAATAAATCCTCCTTCTGCCAAAGCAGCTACCGTCATTTCGCGGCTTGAGCCAAATCCCCCAAATGCACTGCCGGTATCAATCCCCGCCAGTGCCAAAAAGAATGTGCCAATGGCAAGGGTGTATATGATAATCAACAAGTCCCCGGTAACAGTATTATTAATAAATGATGCAAAAAGCGGAATGCTTGCCCCTATGATAATGGTTACGGTAAAAACAATATAGGGTGCGCATCGGAAAATCCACGAAGCATCTTTGCTTATTACTTCATCTTTATGGAAAAGTTTCCATAAATCCTGGTATGGCTGGAAAATTCCGGCTCCTTGGCGATTTTGAAGTTTGGCTTTTATTTTTCTGATAATGCCAACACAAAGCGGCGCCACGGCTGGCACCAATATAATTTGAATTATCCAAATAATAATATCAATAAACATGGTTATAATACAAAAAGCAATGAGATTATTAGGGCAATAAAAATATAAAGAATATACATATTGGTATTGCCACTTTGAATGCTTTTCACCCGTAAAGCTATGAGGCTAACCATTCGGTTAAGCGGTTGGTAAAAATAAGACTGATAGACATCTTGGACTCCCAAAGTAATGGTACGGGACTTTGGCAAATACCGGCTTTGCGCATCATGGTATTCAATGTCATGTTGGATGCTAGGCCTTAAAATACCCTTAAAAATAGTAACAATTGAGCGGGAGAATCCCGTAGCGGTTATTTCCATGCGGCCGGTTAAATCAGTTCCGCAATCCCAGGTCGCTCCAGTTTCAATTTTTTGATTTTTATTAATAACAAATGTAACAATATAAAACACCAAGCCGGCCACAAACACAAAACATATACATAAAAAAAGTAAAGAAACAGATCCAAAATTATTCCCCACGACAACCTGTTGGCCGGATGATGAGATTAAAGAAGCGGTACCTTTAAAAATAGCAAGGTTTTTCCCGACGCTTTCCAAAAACACCACTACATGTGAAGATCCTATTCCAAACAGAAGGCATAGCAGTGCCATTGCACCCATCCCAATACGCAAAGAAAGGGAAGATTCTTTAGCGCCGCTTGTGTGACTGCTTCTTGGGCGGGCTAAAAATGTCACCCCGAAAGCTTTGACAAAACAAGCTAGCGCCAATCCGCCGGTAAATGCCAGTGAGCCGGCAGCCAAAATAAAAATCCATTTTTCATACAAAGATAATGATGCTATCCCCAAAAAAAGCGACTGAAAGGTTAGCCATTCACTGAAAAATCCATTAAAGGGAGGAAGCGCAGATATTGCCATGGATCCGACAAGAAAAAAGAATGCGGTGTAGGGCATATATTTAATAAGGCCTCCATATTCTTCTATGTTGCGTGTATGCGTTTGATTAATAACGGAACCGGCGCCCAAAAAAAGCAGGGATTTAAACGTGGCGTGATTTAAGGTGTGGAAAAGCGCGGCAGTAAGGCTTAAAAGCGCCAGCGGCAACATATTAAGCGACAAAAAAGTCAGCGCACCGCCAAGCCCCAGCAAAATAATGCCGATATTTTCTATGCTGTGGTAGGCCAACAGCCTTTTTATGTCATGTTCGGTAAGCGCATACAGCACTCCCAGCAAAGAAGATATTGAACCCAAAACAAGCAACGCAAGCCCCCACCACACCGGAACCGGCCAAAGCATGCCAAAGAAAATCCTGATCATCATATAAATGCCGGTTTTAATCATTACGCCAGACATTAATGCCGAAACATGCGAAGGGGCGGCCGGATGGGCATCGGGAAGCCAAATATGAAACGGGACAATACCGCATTTTGTGCCAAAACCAATAATAGTGAAAATAAAAATCGTATTTTTTATGGATAAGGGAATAGAAGAAGCGCCAGATTGTATAGCCTCAAATTCAAACGAACCGGTAAATTTATATAACAATAAAGCGGCGGTTATAATAAAAGCCGTGCCGACATGAGTCATAATGAGATATAAAAAACCGGCTTTCACGTTTTGCGGGTCGTTACGATCGTAGACCACTAAAAAATATGACGTAATAGACATGACCTCCCAAGCAATCAGAAAAAAGAGCCAATTTGAAGAAGATACCACTAAAAGCATTCCTAAAATAAACAGGTTATAAAAAAATCCGAGAGCGCCAATATCATACTTTTTATAAAAATGCTTCACGTATCCGATAGCATACACAGAACAAAAAAGAGAAATTAATGAAATAATAAAAATAAAAAAGGCGGACAACTTGTCGATATGAAAAGATAACGAAAAAAACGGCACAGCAAATGCGCCCAAAGAAAAAGACAAGTCATCGCCGCCAGACGCCATTAACGCTACAAAAAAAAGTCCAGAGAGGGATCCCAATATAGCAAAAAAATGACTCCAAATATTGGCAAACGTATCGTGCTTTCTCAATAATAAAGCTCCGATACCTCCTATGGCAAAAAATGATAATACTGCGACAAAAGTTATTTGAGAAATAATACTATTTATCATACCTCTAAGAAACTGTTTAGTAACCCCATATTTGCGCTAAAGTTATTTTTCCCGGCTGCAAATTTGCTGTCATTCGTCGGCTTGCCACACGGGCAAACCTCCTTACGCTATCAAATTTTCGCTCAGGAAAAAAAACTTTATCATCAAAAGAGGGTTATTAAACAGTTTCTAATATTTCAAGAATATGTAAAAGTCCGTAAAGAATTGCTTTAGGGCTTGGCGGATCTCCCGGAATAGCATAATCTACCGGTATCAGGGCATTGACTCCACCAACAACCGCATAAGAATTTTTATAGATACCGCCGTCTATGGCATCATCGCCAACCGCTACTACAATTTTTGGATTAGGGGTTGCTTGGTAAGCTCTTGTTAAAGCTTCTGCCATATTACAAGTTACCGGACCGGTTACCAAAAGCATATCCGCATGCCTTGGCGAAGCAACAAAATGGATTCCAAAACGCTCAATATCATAAAAGGCATTGGAAAGAGCAACCAGTTCCTGTTCGCAAGCGTTATCGGAACCGGCATCTACTTGCCGTATCGCCAAGGAACCCTTAAATAATTTCCTTACCTTTTGTTGTATTTTTTCACCGATAACGATAATTTCCGTTTGCTCTTTGGTAATCTCGGTTTTTGAAATAGTGAGCCTTGGATTTTTTAGTATTTTTAAAAAAAGTTTAAACATACATTAATTTTTATAGCATCACAATAATGTCATAATAACAACAATTATAATACTCTAATAAACGTGATTTTGCAAATTAATAAGAAAAAAACCTGAAACTGATTTCAGATTTTTCTATTGGCGGAGAGGGTGGGATTTGAACCCACGAGACTCGTAAGAGTCGCGGTTTTCAAGACCGCTCCGTTAAGCCGCTCCGGCACCTCTCCAATCAAGATACTACCATACTAGTTACCATTTTTCAAATTTGCAGTAAATTCTTAATACGCAACAGGTCTTTTGATGAGGGTTTCAGTTTCAAGAATAAAAATCGTAATATTTTGTAATGAAAAACTAGGATTAAAAACAGGTAATAAAGTCAAACAACAAGTTGATATCCCAAATTGGATTAAAGGTAACCTAGAATTTGAAAAAGCATGTATGCGAGGCTTAATGGATACTGATGGATGCGTTTTCCATGAATGCCATAATATAAAAGGCAAAAAATATTGTTATCCAAGGCTTTCTTTTGTGACAGCCTCAATACCTTTACGAAATTCTGTTGTTGGAATCTTGCAAAAATTACATTTGAACCCCAAGATTAGAGGCACCAATCAAAGGTATGTACAAATAGAAGAAAAAGAAAAAATCAAAGAATATTTCAAGTTGATTGGAAGTAGTAATCCTAAACACTTGAATAAATTGAATTTTTGAAGCATTATTAAACAAATTAGGAGGAGTCGCATAACGGTATTGCAAAGGATTGCTAATCCTTGCCCTTTCGGGGGCCTGTGGGTTCGATTCCCACCTCCTCCGCTTTTGTAATTAATATCGAAGATTAACTCTTATTTAGACATGCATAACCAAAAAGGATTTATTAATGTTATATTGCTCATTATTGCAATCCTTGTTTTTTTGGGCGCAGGGACTTATATTGCCTTGTATCAAAAAATAATAAATCCGTTTCCGCTAAGGCCAAATCCCATACCCGTAGTATGCACCCAGGAAGCAAAACAATGCCCCGATGGTTCGTACGTAAGCCGCACCGGCCCAAATTGCGATTTTGCATCGTGTCCGACAATACATCCAACGCAAAATCCCAACGAAAAACAAATCTCTTTACAAGAAGGACAGCGGGAAGCATCGCTATTGATCCAAAAAATTTATTCTGACTACGTAACGGGCCTTAATTATCCTGAATATCCGGTAGCAACGAATCAGGGCTATCCCATAACCTTGCATATTGGAGAAACCGCCAGCAATGGATGCACCATCACTTTGACACTTATTAAAATTAATGGAGACACTGCTGTATTTACAGAAAAAACAGATTTTAACAGAATTTGCCCGATATGCCTTGCAAAAAATACATTAATTAACACGCCTGGCGGCACAATCCCTGTACAAAATTTGCAAGAAGGAATGGCAGTTTGGAGCGTTGATGAATTTGGAAATAAAATTTCTGCCATCATTACCAAAACCTCAAAAACTCCCGTTCCAAAAGACCATCAGATGGTTCATATCATTCTTAAAGATAAACGGGAAATTTTTGCCTCGCCAGGGCATCCCGTTGGAGACGGCAGGATTTTCAACGACCTTTTTATTGGCGACTTGCTTGATGGAAGCCGCATCATAACTGCAGAAAAAACTTTGTACGATAAAAGTTACACCTACGACATTTTACCCTCCGGGCCAACGGGATTTTACTTTGCCGGATACAATACTGCACCCGGCTCTGCCAACGGAATTCTTATAGACAACACGCTTCACTAAGCGTATAATGGAAACATAGCGAAAGGTCGCGGGAAAATAAATAATTTTAAAAAAATATGGCAGACGAACAAATAACAAAAGAAGAGGCAATGGCGCTGTGCTCATGCGGATCGGGAAAAATGTATGGTGTATGTTGTGGCATGATGAAACTCTGTTTTTGCGGATCAGGAAATCCGGTAGGACAATGCTGTATGGCAGACCCAAAAGCTCATGGAGTAGATGACGCAGATAAGCCTGCGATGTAATTTTTTAGACGAAAAAAAACACCGTCTGGCAACTGCCAGATGGTGTTTTTTATTGAAAAAGTCTGAAAATTAATATACCATAATACATATATGCCCTCATAGTTTAATGGACAGAATGCGAGCTTGCGGAGCTTGCGATGTAGGTTCGATTCCTACTGGGGGCACCAAATTTATGCGAACGCCACTTTCGGAAAAAAAACTCCAAGAACTCATTGAAAAAATTGAGCCCTTTAAGGTCGGTTTTGACGCAATTGGAGAACACGTCATCATCACCGATGAAAATGCTAATATCCTTTACGCAAATAAAGGAGTAGAAGAGCAAACTGGATTTTCCATCCAAGAGATTATCGGAAAAACTCCCGCCGATGTATGGGGCGGCAAGATGCCAAAAGATTTTTATAAAACATTATGGCACACCATCAAAACAGAAAAAAAACCGTTTGTAGGGGAATTAAATAATGTAAAAAAAGACGGTACTAAGTACTGGCAAGAAATACATATTCATCCGATATTTAATCACGATGGTACGATAAAGTTTTTCATCGCCATAGAGCCTAATATCACCGAAAGGAAGGAAAAAGAAAAATTCAAAGAAGAATTTATTTCTATTATTTCCCACCAATTAAAAAATCCCCTCACCGTGATGAAATGGACCCTGGAAATATTAGCCAAGATAGAAGGAGCCACCTCAAGCGATCAAAAGAGAATAAAAGTAGTCCTTGAAAACACACAATCAATTATTGATTTGGTAAACGACCTCACTATTATTTCAAAAATTGGCAAGATAGATACTCAAACCAACATTGACCTTTTTACGGTCATTAATTCAATCATTGAACAGGCCAAAGTAGCCAACCGCAATACCGTCATTGAATTTAAAAAAGATATGGAGCCTTGCATCATAAAAAGCAATTCCACGCTTTCTTTTGAAGTATTTAAAAATCTTATTTTCAATGCCGCAGAATATTCAGATAAAGATCATGGAATAGTTAATATTCATTTGAAAAAAGAAAATGATTATTATCTTTTTTCCGTAGAAAATAACGGTATTGAAATTCCTAAAAATGAGCAAAGTAAGATATTTTCAAAATTTTTCCGCGCATCTAATGCATCCGACAGGAAAGAAAGCGGCACCGGATTGGGCCTGTTTATCGCAAAAATGATATGCGACTATTTTGGGTGGCAAATTTCATTTAAAAGCCCGACTGACAAAGGCAATGGAGCGATTTTTCACCTAAAAATACCGATTTAGATATTTTTAGTAAAAATATTGTTAAAAACTCCATAAAAATATGGGGTTTTTAGTTACTACTCCGTATTGTTAAACTTATCCACAGCCTCTACGACAAAAACAGAACTTGATGTAAAAAAACTAAAAGAGTAAAATGTAAGTTGCATATAAAAAATAATTTGAAATTTAAAATTTGAATTTTTAAGTCAATTTGAAATGATTAAATGGTTTGATTTGCCGACATTTTCATTTGTGAAAATGTCGGCACCTACTTATTGAAAATTTTAATATTGGAAATTGAAAATTCAATTTTAAACAAAGTTTAAAATTGCCATGGAGCTTACCATTACAAAACGAGACGGTACCAAAGAATTATTCAATGCGGACAAGATAAATCGCTCTATTGAGCGCGCCGCCTTTGGCATGATAGACCCCATCGCCAAAGTTACCCAGGTTGCCACCGATACCAAAGTTACACTCTATAACGGAATCACCAGTGAAGAGTTAGACCAAGCCACCATCAATGCGGCCGTACAAAACATAAAAGAAAACCCCGACTACGACAAAATTGCCACCCGATTGCTGTTAAAAACGGTTTATAAACACGTCTTGGGAGATTTTAGCGACAGCCAGGAGCAATTAAAAAAAATACACCAGGAATATTTTCCAAGCTACATTAAAAAGGGCGTGCAAGACGGAATTTTAGACCCACAGATGGAAAAAAACTTTGATCTGGAACGCCTGGCAAATTTTTTGGATATTTTAAGAGATGAATTATTTATTTACTCAGGATTAGACGGATTGCTTCACCGCTATTCGGTAAAAGATAAAAATCAAAAACCGTTTGAAACCCCGCAATATTTTTTTATGAGAGTCGCCATGGGCCTTTCCTACAACGAAAAGGATCCAAACGAATGGGCGATAAAATTTTATGAAAAAATGTCCCAACATGAATATATCGCCGGCGGATCCACCAATATTTATTCCGGAACGGCCACTCCCTCCCTTTCCAACTGTTTTTTACTGGAAATCCACGACGATATGTCGCATATCTCAAAATCAGTTGCCGATGTCATGTTGCTTTCAAAAGCTTCCGGAGGCATCGGCGCTTCCATTACCAAGCTAAGGGCTACCGGCTCGCCTTTATCTTCCAATAATACCACTTCGTCAGGGCCCACGCCTTTTGCAAAAATCATTGATACGGCAATCAGAGCCATTCAAAGAGGCGGAAAGAAAAAAGGCGCCCTGTGTTTTTATATGGAAAACTGGCACATTGATTTTCCTGATTTTGTCAACTGGAAGCAAAGCGCAGGCGACGATTACTTAAGAATGAGGACTGCAGACACTGCGGTTTTTATTTCTGATGAATTCATGAAACGGGTGGAATCCAAAGCCGACTGGTATATGTTTGACCCCAAAGAAACCGCCGATTTAAATGAACTGTACGGGATAGCATTTTCAAAAAGATACAACGAATATATAAAAATGGCCGAAGAAGGAAAATTACGAATGTGGAAAAAAGTTCCCGCCACCGAACAATATCGACAAATTTTGGTGAGCCTGCAAACTACCTCGCACCCCTGGCTTACCTTTAAAGATTCTATTAATTTACGGGCGTTAAATAACAATACTGGCACGATTCATATGTCAAATTTGTGCACGGAAATTTGCCTGCCCCAAGACAAAGACAATATTGCGGTATGCAACCTGGCTTCAATAAATATTGCTGCGCACTTAAAGAAAAAACAAATTGACTGGCAAAAATTAGAAGAATCAGCCAGGCTGGCGGTGCGCCAACTGGACAATTTAATAGATATCAATAAACTGCCCATACCGGAAGCAAGGCGATCAGATAGTGAAAACCGGGCCATTGGCCTTGGGGTCATGGGTTTTTCCGACGCCATAGAGCAATTGGGAATTCCCTACGATAGCCCTCACGCTTATGATTTTACCGATAAAATTTTTGAATTCATCAGCCACATGGCCATTGACGAAAGCGCAAATTTGGCGCAAGAGCGCGGAAGTTACAAAAATTTTGCGGGATCAGGCTGGTCAAAGGGAATGGTTCCCGTTGACACTATGGAAATCCTAGAAAAAGAACGGGGAAGCGCCATTGACGTTGATAAAAAATCAAAGCAAAATTGGCTGGATTGGGAAACTCTGCGAGGCAAAGTAAAAAAAGGCATAAGAAACGCCACCTTGATGGCAGTAGCTCCCAATGCTAATATCGGCTTGGTAGCCGGAACTACTCCAGGAATTGACCCGCGCTTTGCGCAAGTTTTTTCACGCAATAAAATTTCCGGAAAGTATTTGGACATCAACCACAACTTAGTTACCGAGTTAAAAAATATGAACCTATGGGATATGGTAAAAGACAAAATTATTGAATTGCAAGGGGATGTTTCTTCCATAGAAGAAATTCCGGCCCATATCCGGGACATTTACAAGACTTCGTTTTCTGTTTCGCCCTACGCCTTTATAGAGGTTGCCGCAAGAGCCCAAAAATGGGTTGACCAGGCCTTGAGCCGAAATATGTATTTGGATGACCGAGATATCGACAAAACCATGGATATTTATTTTACCGGCTGGAAAAAGGGATTAAAGTCAACCTATTATTTACATATGAAGCCACGCCACAGCGCCGAGCAAAGCACGGTGGCGGTCAACAAATCGGCCAAATTAGGTAAAATGGGATTTGCGGCGGCATTTAAAACCAAGGAAGAAGTCATTATTACAGAAAACATTGAAGTAAAAATTATGGAAACTGCGGTTTTGCAAGACCCCGACCAAAGCGACGACCCTATCCAGGAAGAGGAAGTGATAGAAAATAAAGCGGCAGAAAGAATTATTGAAGCCGTGCCCGAAAAAGAGCCTTTTAACGTTGTCCAAAACAAGCCCGTTTCACATCAAATTTTCTCAAAGGTACAAACACAGCTTCCCAATCCGCAACAACTTCCCGCACAACAACCCGAACACTTCCAAACAAAGATAATTGATGGTAGGTTATATAAAATCCACATGCCATCGGATCCGCAGGAAAACTTCACCTGCGACGGATGCCAATAGGATGAAATTCCAAATTCAAATCACCAAATCCCAAATAAATTCTAATTTTTAAATTACTAAAATCTGAAGTGTTCGTCATTGCCGCAAAAACCGCAAGTTTGCGGCACAATCCAGTTTGACTTTCGTAGTAAAAAACACTACATTTAACCCATGGACATCACATCCAGAAACCGCACTTAAGTCGCCGGCGGTCTGGCAATATTGGGCGGCTTGGAGCAAAAAGTTTGCGAGGCGTAGCCGTAGCTACAGCTCGCACACTTTTTGTGAAAACTGCCCAAGACTGACAAATCCGGCAAGACTTGGAGTGCGGTTTCTGGATGTGATGTCCATATGCCAAAATTAACTCAACAAGTTACTAAAAAAGACATCCAAGTAAAAATATCATATTCAGACAACAGAGTAATGGGGGGTTTAGAAAAAATGGAGTTTAATGTATGTAAAAAAATTGATGCGCTTATTTTAAAATGCGAAAATTTCTTAAAAAGGCTCTCTATAAAATATAGAGATTAACACTATGAAAAATAAAAAAATCACTATTGATGATTTAGCGTTGATGATGAAGAAGGGCTTTGATGGGGTTGACCGAAAGCTTGATATTCAGGATGAAAAAATATCGGAAATAAAAACAGAAATCAGGGCGCTTGATTTGAAATTCAGCCAGAAAATGAATGAACTCACCACTACACTTGATAGATTTTTAAAAAGAATGACCGATATGGAAGATGAGTTTGCTATGATGAAAAACGATCTTAATAGAATGAAAAAAGTAATAAGGGAAAAATTAGGCGTAGATTTAACGTAAAGAATTTTTAATCCATAACCCACCGAATCCGCAGGAAAACTTCACGCTTGCCCCGTAGTGAAATTGCAGTTTCTACTACTGGGGTGCGACGGATGTCAGTGATAAGTAATTGCAAATGCAAAAATCAAATTGTAAAATTACAATTAAAAATTTATGTCAAATAAAAAAGAAATAGTTGGTTTCATTAAAGAACAAATAAAACAGAATACTCCAAAATCTCAAATTGAAAATGAATTATCTTCAAAATATGAACGAAAAGAATACGAAAAAATCCTAAAAGATTTTCCCGAACCTTCGCTAAAAGAAAAATACAAGCTACTTAATAATACTCTTATTGCTTGTGTTAGTATTATGACATTGTTTAAGCTGCTAACAATCGTAGAAATTGGTTCAGAATTTGGAGTAATAGCAGTACTAATATTTCTTGTTATTGGATTACTGATACCGATATATTTGGTAATCTATTTATTACAGTATCGCAGAGGTGCCTATATTATTACTATTGCATTAACAGTGCTATCCTTGCGTAATTTTTTTGACGGGGTTGATGAAATATTTACATCAGGCAATTGGCTATACATCGGAATATTTTTCTTTGGATTAATTTTAGTTATACTTTTAATCTTAATACCTGCGATTCTTTTGAAAAAGCTTTGGCCAAAACAATTAGTAAAAAGTTTATAAAAAAGTTGTATCGCTATTGAGAGGTAAAAGCACGAAACAACTTACTTCAGTACTGAATAGTTTTATTACCATTAATAAATAATATGATTTTAGGAAAAGCATCACCAGAAGATATGAATCTTCACCCCATGCGCTACCAGTGGGCTTACGATCTTTATAATCAGGCCGTCAGAAACACTTGGTTTCCCCACGAAATCGCCTTAAAAGAAGACCTGGAAGATTGGAACAAAATGACCGAGGACGAACGCCATGCGGTAAAGTTTACCATGGCTTTTTTCAATCCTGCTGAATTAATTGTAAACCGCGTACTGGCGCTGGGAGTATATCCTTATCTTAAATCTCCCGAATGCCACTTGTATTTGGCAAAACAAATGTGGGAAGAGGCAAACCACTGCGTGGCTTTTGAATATGTACTGGAAACATTCCCCTTTGACCGCGAAAAAATATTTCAAGTGCATTTGGAAACTCCTTCCATGCAAGCCAAAGAAAGCTACGTGATGAAATATTTAAAAAGGATGACCGAAGAAAAACTGGATATTGAAACCACCGAAGGCAAAAAGGATTTTATCCGCAATATGGTGGCCTATAATATTGTCATGGAAGGCATTTGGTTTTACAGTGGCTTTATGGTGGCTTTGTCGTTTCGACAAAGAAACCAACTGCGCAATTTCGGATCCATGATTGACTGGGTGTTGCGCGACGAATCATTGCACTTAAAATTTGGCATACAATTAATCCAAACCGTGCTGGAAGAAAACAGTGAATTATTAACCGAAGAATTCGCCAACGAAATAAAATCCATTATTGTGGAAGGCGTAAACATTGAAAATGCCTATAATAAAGATTTATTCCCCAATGGAATTTTAGGGTTAAATGCGGATTACGTAAACCAATATGTCCAATATGTAGCAGATCGAAGATTACTGGAACTTGGCCTGCCAAAACAATACAACGTAACTAATCCGGCAAAATGGATGTCAACGGCTACCGATGTACTGGAACTGGTAAACTTCTTTGAAGCGCAAAACACCAAGTATGAGGTGGACTCGGGCCATACACAAAAGCCAAAAGCGTAATTTCGGATTAATTAGGCTATTAATATAAAAAATTTATGCCGAAAAAATTTGAAGAACGACCAGAAGAAACACCAGAGGAAGAAGGTTTAATTTTAAAATTTCCATCTCCAAAGGAAGAGATTAAAAATCCTGATGTTTCCATAGAATCAGAAGAACAAAAAGGGGAGGAAGAGTATGAAGGCAGTAATGTTATTCGAGGCAATTTTTCAAGAGAAAAAAGCGGATTTAAACGACCCAAATTGACATCCGAATTTTATATTCCACCAGAAGATGTTGACAGATTCAAATGGAATGAATCTTTGAGAAAAGCAGGAAATGAAATACTACCATTTTTATGGTCATTAAAGGGTTCTATATCTAAAAAAGCTCTTGGCGATAGTGCTGTTGCTATTCAAAAATTTTCTAACACAGAACTCGTGGAAATAATTTTAGACTCAACTGAGGGTGACTGGAATAAAAAACCAGCATACTATACTGCGTTAGCTAATGAAATGATGGCTAGAGGCCTAAATCCAGATGAGATAAAGCAATAAATTCTATAAAAAAGCTCGAACGAAAGTTTTAGGGTTTTTTTGTTGTTTTAATAACAATGGTTTGTTAATATATACTCATGATTGAATTATCAACCCCTATTGAAGACGTGCCTAATATCGGCTCGGCTTATCATAAAAAGTTAAAAAAACTGGGAATTAAAACCGTCCAGGATTTGCTGTTTTATTTTCCTTTACGATACGAGGATTTTTCTAATATTATTCCTATTAAAGACATAAAAGTTGGTGAAGTTGCATGCGTGCAAGGCAGAATTATTGAAATAGAAAATACCCAAACGTTTAAAAAGTATATGACCATTACCGAAGCTCTCGTAGAAGATGAAACCGGTTCAATAAAAGCCTTGTGGTTTAACCAACCGTTTTTAACCAAATCATTAAAAGAAGATGATTTTGTGTGCTTGGCTGGAAAAGTCACTTTAAGTAAAAATGGGGTATATTTAAATAATCCGGTCTTTGAAAAAATCAGTGACATTGATGATAACCCTTCGACTTCGCTCAGGGCAAGCAATTTAACGCATACCGGCCGGATTATTCCGGTATATTCTGAAACCAAAGGCGTAAGCAGTAAATGGTTGCGATATATGATAAAGCCCTTGCTTGAATATTTTTTTGATAAAGTTGGTGAAATACTTCCGGAAGAAATTTTAAAGAAACACAAATTTTTGGCGGTTAAAGAAGCGATCTGGCAAATTCATTTCCCGGATTCTTTTGAAGCCGCAGATGCGGCAAAAGCGCGGTTTAGTTTTGAAGATTTATTTTTACTGCAACTTTCCATTTTAAAACAGCGCGCCAAATTAATGCAAAAAACAGCGCTGGCCTGCGCCATGGATGCCAAATTAATGAAAGAATTTACCGAAAGCCTGCCATTTCAATTAACCGATTCGCAAAAACAGTGCAGCTATCAAATTTTAAAAGATTTGGAAAAATCGGTGCCGATGTCGCGGTTACTAGAAGGAGATGTTGGAAGCGGCAAAACGGTCGTGGCAACCATGGCCGCACTAAGCGCCGTAAAAAATGGCTACCAAGTGGCGTTTATGGCGCCAACGGAAATTTTGACCAGCCAGCATTTTAAGGGCATTTCAAAAATGTTAGAAAAATTTGGCACCACCATTGGATATTTAACCGGCAAAGAAAGTTTTATTTATAAAGCGGGAAAAATCCAAGAAATTAAGAAAAAAGACTTGCTGCTAGAATTGGAATTCGGGCAAATCAATATCTTAATCGGCACGCATTCGTTAATCCAAAAAACGATAAAATTCTCAAAATTAGCGTTAGTTATTTTAGATGAACAGCACCGGTTTGGGGTCAGCCAGCGCGCCCAATTAATCAAAGACCAAAAAATAATCCCCCACTTGCTTTCCATGACGGCTACCCCGATTCCAAGAACTTTGGCATTAACCGTGTATGGCGATTTGGATTTGTCACTAATAAAAGAAATGCCCAAAAACCGCAAAAAAATAAAAACAGTCATTGTGGATCCAAAAGACCGCAAAGCCGCTTACGAATTTATCCAAAAAGAAGTGCGCGACGGTAAAGGAGTTTTTGTCATCTGCCCCAAAATCGGCAGGGAAGAAAATGAAAATAGCGCACTGCCGATTACCGGATCTTTTGCGGTTTCCAATTATAACCCAAGCCTCTTTGGTGTTTTAGAAATGAAAACGGTAAAACAAGAATACGAAAAACTTTCCAAAGAAATTTTCCCGGATTTACGCATTACCATGCTCCACGGAAAAATGAAAACTGAAGAAAAGCAACGGGTGATGCTGGATTTTAAAAAAGGGGAAATTGATATTTTAGTTTCTACATCAGTAGTAGAAGTCGGAGTAGATGTGCCCAGGGCAACCGTTATGATGATTGAAGGAGCCGAGCGCTTTGGTTTGGCGCAACTGCATCAATTCCGCGGCAGAGTCGGCAGAAGCGACATGCAATCATACTGCTTTTTATTTACCACCAGTCCCGACCAATTAAACCGAAAACGCTTAAAAGCATTGGTTGATTCTGATAATGGCTTTGAGCTGGCGCAAAAAGATTTGGAAATTCGCGGCCCAGGGCAATTGTACGGCGCACAGCAATGGGGGCTTCCGGATGTGGCCATGGAAGGCATGTTAAATATATTTTTGGTGGAAAAAACCCGAACCGCCGCAAAAGAAATATTAGAAAAAGACCCCGAATTAAAAGGATATCCTTTACTTTTAGAACAGTTGGGGCAATTTAAATCAAAAATCCATTTTGAGTAAAAAAAAGACCGCCTCATGTGTTGCGGACTTTTACTTTAGCTGCAAAGTTCTCTTATGATGGGGAATATGGTTCCATCCGAATTTTGAAAATGATTTTTGCGATTGCCGTTTTCATAGATTAAAATAATGCGTGCACTTTTTTTGCTATTCATGGCACAAAAGTTTTTTAATGTTAAAAGACAGAGTTTTGGATTATTAACATGAATCCAAAGATCTTGGTGGACTATTTGCCCAAAAGAATCAAGTGGAGTCACGTATAATTCTACGATGGAATTTAACATTTTTTTCTCCAAGAGAAGTTGTATTGATGTCAATGAGCCAATCTACGTTTTTGGGTAACGGAAAAAATAAAGAATCTTTGAATTAATAACATTCTGTAATCAACTCCTGATTTTTTCCGTTACCCAAAAACCCATGTATTTTCCCAGCATCAGCCGCATTTGGGCATCCAATGCCGGGAAAGCGCCAAAAATGATCAAGGTAAAAGGCAAAAATATCCATTGGAAAAAAATGGTTATTTTTTTTAATTTGCTTACCCCCTTGGGAATTGGAGGCAAAAGCATAGTGGAAAGCACTGCGGAAACCATCATGCCCACCAATGAAATCGTCATGACCCTGCTGGTTAAAATCGGTAAATTAAAAGACAGCATCGTAACATTAAATTTATTTCCACCTAAAAATATCGGCAGCCAGCCCAGCGCAAAAAGCAACAGTGATGCGGTAGCCCAAGACCAATATCCGTCGATTAAGGTGTATGAATGAGAAATCTTTTTCCAAAACGGAATATCCTTATTTTGTAAAAAACCGTAGAGCGTGTAAGGAATTTCAGCACACCCCCACGCCCAGCGCTTTTGCTGCTTGTATTGGTTTACCATTGATGTAAAAATGCTGGGAGAATCCACTGCGTCCATGGAAACCAAATAGTAAATAGGAACCACCCGATAATCCCCGTTGTAATAAAGGTATGCCCGCCAAAAAATCCGGGAGTCGTCGCAGACCACATTTGAGGGATACCCTACTTCAAAAAATACTTTTGCAGGGATGGCGTGGCTTGAGTAGGTGGTAAGTTTTTCCGACCGCTCTTGTTGGATCATTTGCCAAAAAGTGTTTGATGTAGATACCACCCTGGCAAAAAAGGTAACGGTCCAAATGTTATTATTGTATACGGGAATCGGCTGATAACTTGCCCGCAGAGGATTTTCTTCGGTTAAATAATACCAGGTCAAACAAGAAAAATACTGGGGATACACTTTAGTATCAACATCAAACGAAGAAATTAAAATATCTTCATAGGGAATTTTCAACACGTCAATAATGGCGTTTTTTACCATGTTTCCGGCGTAAGCCACATTAGATCCTTTACCGGCTATTTCCCCTTTGATATTTTTTGGATGCACTACGATTAAAAATTTAAAAAACTTGCCGGCGTATGCCTTTTCTATTTTTCTGGCTATTTCTTTAAATTCTTCACCCGCCCTTTCTTCTATGGCCAAAACAATAATTAATTTTTCCTTAGGATACGTTGAAGACGCCAATGAATCAAGGCTTTCTTTTATAATATGCTCTCCTTCTTTATAAGTTGGCAAAATGACCACGTGGTATATTTTTTTCCAATTTTTATGTTTGATTTTTTTAAGCATTTGCAACCAGTCTTTTCTCATATGTCTTTTCGTTTTTATATAACCGACAATCTGATGCAAAGAAAAATAAAAAATCCTGAATAAATAATAAAAACAAAAACAGATGATAAAAATTGACACCCACAAAGGAATAAGCCATGAAAAAACAAGAACCCCTAAAAGAGTTCCAAAGCTTACCATTCCCGGGATCATTTCAAAAAAACGATATAATCCTCTTTCTTTTTTATCTTCAATATCGCTGGCTTTTGAAATATCCAGATATTCTTTTTTATCCATAGCGGTCCCACCGGGATTTGAACCCGGGTTACAAGAGTGAAAATCTTGTGTCCTAGACCAGGCTAGACGATGGGACCAGGTTGCGCACGCCACGGCGTGCGCAGAATTTTCAATTTTCAATCCTTCGGCGTGGCTCAGAACAAGTCAAATCCCAATTATCTGATTACCAAATGATACCGATATTCTACGTCTAAAATTGAAAAAAATCAATGGCAAAGCCTAATTAACTCTTATATTTTCCGGTAACTAAATTCCATCTTATCCTTGATAAATCCAGAAGCATTTTTAACATTCCCAAAAAGCGCACTTTGGTTTGGACATCATTGGCCCACACAACCGGAACTTCTTTAATGGTATGACCCATTTTTTTAGCAATAACTAATATTTCAGAATCAAACGCAAAACCATTAATGTTGCATAAAGGCAAAATATCTTTTACGGCTTTGGCATTCAATAATTTAAAACCGCACTGGATGTCTTTAATATTAAAAAGACCCGTCGCCAACCTGGCCAACAGACCATAAAAAATACCCAGAATTCTTCTGTGCAGTGGTTGTGAATTAATAATTTTAGATCCTTGCATGTTACGGGATCCTATAATAATATCGTAATTTTTCGCATATGGTAAGAAATTTGAGAGCTCTTTAATAGAGGTAGAATTATCAGCATCCATAAATAACCTATACTCGCCTTTTGCTCTTAATAATCCCTGCTTGACCACATAGCCCTTGCCATAATTTTTTTCATTACTCATTATGGTTAAATTTGGAATTTCTAACTTCCTGACAACTTCTACTGTTGCGTCATGTGAACCATCGTTAACAACAATAATTTCATAATCGTATCTTTGCAAAGACAAATAATCATTAAGTTGGAGCAAGGTTTTTTTGATCCTTTTTTCTTCGTTATAAGCAGGTATGACAACCGATAAAAACATGTGTTATTTTGTTAAAATTATAGCAATGTCGTCCTCATACACTGTCTGCCAGCCAGAATCAATCAATAGGTTATAAATACTTTTTGAGGGATAATTGATTCCTAGTTTTTCAAAAATCCACTTATACTTTTGCAACATGCCCGAAAATTGATTTTTGGGCTTTTCTTGGTAGGTTATATATTTTATAGCTTGATCTTTTTTGTCCTTGCTTAAAAAAATTATCTTAATATCATATTTTTTTAAAAGTTCTTTTGCGCCAGCTTGCGCTTCCATTATTTTAATGTAGTCGCCAAACACAAATTGATTGTTTTGGCGCCAGCTTGGCATTCTTCCATCGATAAATACTTTCCGTTCGGGCAATTTCCAAATTAAATATCCGCCCCAGTTGTATTCATTTAACATGTTTTCTGAAAGCGGCACACTTTTTAAAAAAGATACTGCTTTTTCAAGACGGTATTCTGCATTAAAACCAGTGTGATTTGTAAAACTAGTAGCAAAAATACAAAAAGAAAAAATAATGGCACCCGTTACTGATAAAAAAATTCTCCAGGCAGAGCTACTCATTGATTTTGATGTTGCCTCTTGCCTGGCATGCAAAAATAAATCTCCAAAAACAGGAATCGTAAAAATAACGAAAATTAAAAAGTAACGCTGGTTGCAAAAAGCTAAAAATAAAAATAATAAAGAAAAAATAATATCATTAACATCAAGGCTTCTATGAAACTTGATTATAGTAATACTGCACAGAAATATAAATAAAGATATATAAAGCCATATAAATAACGAGCTTGTGGAAATTAAAGGCATCCACTCTAAAATATGAAATCTTAAAAAATTATCCCCGACGGTTCTAAAAACTTCTTGGTAAATTCTTAAGCCATAGGGATTTATTACGGTCGCAAAAAAAGAAAAGGCCAATACAGAGGCTATGGTTACTACTTTTTGATACGATTGCTCCTTTATATTTAAAAAATGCAGTTGCGGAATTTTTTGAATAACACCCGTCTTTTTGAAAATTTCCAAACATAAGACTACCAGCAATATGCAAAGTCCGGCAAAAAATCCGGCATGCAAATTAACCCACAATACCAATAGCAACGGCAAAAAATAAATTAATTTAGAGTTATTATTTAAAAATTTATTAATTATTCTCCACACTATCGCAACAAATAGTACTGTTAAAAGCTGGGGCCGGATTCCCAAAAAAGAAGCGGTGGCCCAATACCCAAAAAATATGGGAAGAGCCAGATCAATAAAAGATTGCCCGGGTTTTGCGACAATAAAAAAAGAAGCCGTATAAAGGACTAAAAAAACCAACAACAAAAAATAAAAACCGTATATTGAATAAACCTTGTACATCAATACATCGGTTAGCCATTCGTGGTCAATCCAATGAAAATCAGGCATCGTATAAGAATACCAATCTTGTTGGGGTACTCCTTCTTGTAAAATCAATTCCCCGGTACGCACGTGCCAGCCAAAATCCGGATCTTGCCAGCCGGAAGTGATAAAAAAACCACAAGAAACCAGTACAATAAAAAGAATTAAAAAATAAAAAAAATGGCTTTTTTTAATCATTGAAATTCAATCATGGTAGCATAAAAAATCCCTTATTTCAAACATTAAAACTGACCGATTATTTTAAATTATAAAATATCATGTATACTGAATACCGTAAATAATATGAAAATATTAGCCATCGAAACATCTTGCGACGATACGGGAATAGCAGTGCTTCAAGCCTCAGGCTCCAAGTTTCAAGTTTTAAGCAACATCGTTTCCTCTCAGCAAATCCATGCAAATTATGGCGGGGTTTTCCCCATGATGGCAAAACGGGAACACCAGTGCAATTTAATACCCGTTTTAACCCAAGCTTTAAAAGAATCAAAATTACTTAAAAATAAAAGTCTTACAAATTTCACACCTTTGAAATTTGTAAGACAATTTAAAACGGTTGAAAAAATACTAGAAAAAGAAAATACTCTTTTTGAATCCGTAAAAGAATTTTTGGAAACCTACGAAAAACCCTTTGACTACGCTCAGGGCAAGCCCGCCATTGACGCAATTGCAGTTACCAATGGACCGGGACTTGAGCCATGTCTTTGGGTTGGCGTAAATTTTGCCAAAGTTTTAAGTTATTTTTGGGATATTCCGGTGATTCCCGTAAATCATATCGAGGCTCACATTTTAGTTAATTTTCTGGAAAATCCCAAGATGGCATTTCCTGCAATATCGCTCATTGTTTCTGGCGGACACACCCAATTGATTTTGGTAAAAAAAGTTGGCAGTTATGAAATTATCGGTGAAACGAGGGATGACGCCGCCGGTGAATGTTTTGACAAAGCCGCCAGAATTTTAGGTCTGGGTTATCCGGGAGGACCTGAAATTGCGCGCATAGCAGCGCAATTTCAGCCGAGCACTCAACGCTTGAGTGCTCTGGCAAATCCTATCATTTTGCCTCGCCCCATGATAAATTCCAAAGATTATGATTTTAGTTTTTCCGGTTTAAAAACCGCCATTCTATATAAAGTAAGGGATACTAAGCCAAAAATAGTAAAATCTGAAAAATTCATTCAAGAAATGTGTTTTGCCGTACAAGATGCCATTTGCGATGTATTGATTAAAAAAACTCTGCAAGCAGCAAAAGACTATAAAGCTAAAACCATTATTCTTGGAGGCGGCGTTTCGGCAAACCAAGAATTACGAAAACAACTGGTAAAAAAAGTCCGACAAGAAATTCCAACTACAAAATACTTAATTCCAAATTCTGCATTGTCCACAGATAATGCTCTTATGATTGCCATCGCCGGATATCTTAACAAAGCAAAAAAAATCGCGTGGCAGAAGTTATCTGTCGACGCGAATTTGAGGATTTAATAGGTTCTCACACCCATTTATGCCTCTTGTTTTTCCTAACATAGCGGCGTCTAATATTCTGAGCCATTTCCTTTTTTTTGTAATGTCCGCAGAATCCATAGTTTGCGAGCAGGAGCCGATAATAGGGGCTCGTTTTTTCTTTTTTTATTTTCTCAATTTTTTTACGGGCATCTTCTACTGAACTCGCTGACACAACTTCTCTGCCACCTCCAAAGCCCTTGAAAGTTTCGGGTTCATACTGTTTTGACTCACAAAAGAAAAACGACATAGTATCCTCCGCTATTTTAAGGCATAGCTGCCTACGAAAAAATTGTCCAGGAACTAAATATAGTTTATACTATAAAACTTTTATTGTCAATATTTTCTGCTTCGGATAAATAAGTTAAAATCAAGTAATGGAAACGCTAAAAAACGGACAACCATACGACGCCAAACAAGTTGAAGATAACATTTACAAACTGTGGGAAGACAGCGGTTTTTTCTCGCCTGACAAATTGTCAGGCACGCAGATTAACGCAGATTCAATGCGGATTAACGCAGATAAACGCAAACCATTCACGATAATTATGCCGCCGGCCAATGCCAATGGCAATTTACATGCCGGGCATGCTTTGGTGATGACCATTGAAGATATTATGACCCGCTATAAACGAATGCGGGGATTTAAGGCTTTATGGCTTCCAGGGTTGGATCACGCCGGTTTTGAAACCCAGGTGGTATATGAAAAGAAACTGGAAAAAGAGGGAAGGAGCCGGTTTAAAATGAAACCCGAAGAATTATACCAGGAAATTTTGCAATTCACCTTGGAAAATAAAAAAAATATTGAAGGGCAAATTAAAAAAATGGGGGCTTCGTGTGATTGGTCGCGCGAAAAGTTTACCTTAGATAAAGATATTGTAACCATCGTTTATCAAACATTTGAAAAATTATATGACAAAGGACTGGTATATCGGGGTAAAAAAATAATCAATTGGTGTAGCAAGCATCAAACTTCTCTTTCAGATTTGGAAACCAAAGATGCCGAGCAAATTGATAAACTCTACTATTTAAAATACGGGCCTTTTGTGATTGCCACAGTGCGCCCTGAAACTAAGTTTGGCGACAAGTACGTGGTAATGCACCAAAAAGACCCGCGATACGCCAATTACAAACATGGGCAGAAAATTGCCTTGGAGTGGATAAACGGCCCTATAGAGGCAACGGTGATTAAAGACGAAGCTATAGACATGGACTTTGGCACGGGAGCCATGACCATCACCCCATGGCACGATGCGGTAGATTTTGAAATTGCCCAAAAACACAGCCTAGATAAAGAGCAGATTATTGATTTTTATGGAAAACTGTTGCCGATTGCCGGTGAATTTTCGGGAATGAAAATCACCGAAGCACGCCAAAAAATCATAGAAAAATTGCAAGCAAAAGGTTTGGTGGAAAAAATCGAAGAAAACTACAAGCATGTGGTTAAAAGATGCTATAAATGCGAAACACTCATTGAACCCCAAATAAAAGATCAATGGTTTTTAAAAATGGAAAGCTTGGCAAAGCCGGTCATAGCATCAATTCAGGCAAACAAAGTGACCTTTATTCCAAAACATTATAAAAAAATATCCTTGCATTGGCTAAAAAATATTACCGATTGGCCTCTTTCACGCCAAATTGTCTGGGGTATTCCCATACCGGCAAAAATTTGTGAAAAATGCCAAAGTGCTATAATTGATACTACCCATCCCGAAATAAATCCTTCGGATTTAAACGGGACCTGCGGGAAGTGCGGCGGTAATTTAATAAAAGAAACCGATACGTTTGATACCTGGTTTTCTTCAGGGCAGTGGCCGTTTGCAACTTTGCAAGCCGGCCAAAAAAATGATTTTAAGACTTTTTACCCCACCGATGTGATGGAAACCGCCGGTGAAATCATCTTTTTTTGGGTGGCAAGGATGTTAATGCTCGGGCTTTATACCACCAAAAAACTGCCATTTACAACGGTGTACTTGCACGGATTGGTATTGGATGCCAAAGGAGAAAAAATGTCAAAGAGCAAGGGGAATGTAATCAATCCCATGGAATTAATTGATAAATACGGAACTGACTCCTTAAGGATAAGCCTGGTCATAGGAAACACTCCGGGCACTTCCCTTGCCTTGGATGAAAATAGAATCAGGGGGTACAAAAATTTTGCCAATAAAATTTGGAACGCCAGCCGGTTTGTGGTGATGAATTTAAAAGACTATAATCCTAAGGCAAAAATTTCGCTAAATACTGCGCAAAAGAAAAATATAAAGGAACTGCAAAAACTGGTTAAAGAAACCACAAAACTAATGGATGATTACAAGTTTTATATCGCCGCAGAAAAAATATATCACTATTTTTGGCATACCTTTTGTGATAAAATAATAGAAGAAAGCAAAGAAGCATTGGCTGATCCAAAAAGTCGCACGGCCACACAATATATGCTTTTGGAAATACTTACAAATTCATTAAAACTACTGCACCCTTTCATGCCTTTTATTACCGAAGAAATTTATCAGCAATTACCGATTAAGGATAAAAAGTTGTTGATGATTGAGCGATGGCCAAAATAACTCACATAACACATAACATAGAATACATAACAAAAAAACGGCGTCGTAGTTTTGTTTCATGTTCCATGTTTCATGTTCCATGAAGTAATGGAGTACTATCGCATCCCTCTATATATTTTATTTGGAATTTTGCCGAGTGTTGCTTGGCTTTTTTATTACCTTAAAAAAGACCTGCATCCTGAACCCAAAAGGATGATTATAAAAATTTTTTTAATGGGAAGCGTCATCACCGTGCCAGTACTGCTTATCCAAATAGGGCTTTCCTTGGCATTGCACCAGCTTCAAAATGGCGAATTTTTTAGCCAACACTTTATTATTCTGGCGATAGTAAAATGGTTTATAGTTATTGCATTCACCGAGGAGTTGTTAAAATACCTGATAGTCAAAGTCAATATTTTTGACAATTATGCACTCGACGAGCCACTGGATATCATGCTGTATATGATGGTTGCCGCACTGGGTTTTGCCGCAGTGGAAAATATCCTTTATTTATTTTCGCCCCTGGATGTCTCTTCTTTTGATATGCTCATCAAGACCACCATCACCATAAGCTTTATCCGTTTTGTAGGAGCCACCTTACTGCATGCGCTTTGTTCGGGCCTGACAGGATACTTTATTGCCCTCTCTTTTCTTGACCCTAAAAAAAAGGTATTATTAAGCATAGGGGGATTGGGCATTGCGACATTCTTGCATGGGCTTTATGATTTTTCCATCGCAACATTGATTTATCCAATAAACTTTTTAATCCCTAGCATGATACTTTTTGGCCTATTACTGTTTATCATTACGGCTTTTGATAAAGTAAAAAAAATGAAAAGCATTTGTAAAATCTAGGGTCTAGCGCCTAGGGGCTAGGGTTCAGTGAACGATTTTTTCACTAGACGCTAGACGCTAAACCCTAGACCCTAATAAAAAATGGCTAAAAAAATAAAATTAAGAGGAGAAATACAATCTAATACTAGCGCCGTAACGGAAGAAAACAAGGTGATATTTAACCAAGAAGGGGAGTTGGTGGTTGATGTGTTTGAAACCAATACTGATTTTGTGGTACTGGCGGCCATTGCGGGAACCAATATTAAAGATTTGGACATTTCTGTTGAAAAAGAAATGATGGTGATAAAAGGAAACCGGCCGGATCCCCATGACATTCCCGAAAAAAAATATTTTTACCAAGAGTGTTACTTCGGGCCGTTTTCAAGAAAAATCGTATTACCAGAAAATATTTATACCGAAAAAGCATCGGCAGAAATGGACAAAGGAATGCTTACGGTTACCATTCCTAAAAAAGACGTTGAAGAAAAAATCGAAATAAAAACCTCGTAATTTAAATAAAAAAAGCCGCCCCGAACCCAATGTGGTTCTGGAGCGGCTTTTCAATTTTGGTGCGGACGGTGGGACTCGAACCCACAAGCTCTTGCGAGCGCTAGCTCCTAAGGCTAGTGCGGTTGCCAATTTCGCCACGTCCGCAGTATGCAAGTTTCCCAGAAATTTTATAGTACCAATCTCGCACTCTTTTACGCAAAAAATAACAACTCAGTATTGTTCTTAATCTTCAGCACAAAAGCAACTAGAACCGCCCACGCTCGTAGAAGTGCATGTTCGCCCGGGTACACATTCTCCGCCACATGTAGGAGCAACACTCTCCCCACATGTTAGAACAGGTGTTTCCCCAATAATCTCCTCTATAATATTTACCGCGGAAAAAGCCGCTATGCCAACCGCAATTCCCACAAGCGCCCATATAAAGGCGCTTTTGCCCCTTGAAAGTTTTGCGACATCGCCGGCGGCGGTTACAAATAAAAACCCGGCATAAATAAGCATGATCACCACTGAAGCAATAAACAACGGCCACACTATAATTTCCAACAATCTATCTATAATGCCCTTAAACCATTCGGCCGGAGTTGGCGATGCCGCCAAAGCAACCATGGGCAATAATACTAATACCATTAAAGATGCTAGTGCAATTATTTTTTTGTTCATTTAAGATATTACACCTTTATTTTAATTACAAATACAATTTTCACTAAGGCCGACGATGCATGCTTGTCCAGCCGGACATGTTCCATCGCATGCAGGGGCAGTATCTCCGCAAACCGCGGGTGGTGGCGGTGGCGGAAAAAGAATATTGTTGACAATAAAAGGCATGGATGATGCCAGAAACGCTATAGCAAGCCCAATCGTTCCCCCTATTACCGCCTTGCCCGCTAAAGATAATTTACCTACTTCCCCATTGGCCGTTAAATATAAAAATCCGGCCCAAATAAACATTCCCATGGCAATGGCGATAAATATCGGCCAAATAAAAGCAAAGATGCCATCAATGGCTGCCCTGATATCAAGATCGTCCCCGGGCATATCAGGATAGCTTATCGCAAAAACGGCAACGGGCAAAACCAAGAATGTTGCCAAAGCAAATAAAACAATTATTTTTTTATTCATTAATATTCAAAATTAAAGTTATATACCAAGAGCAAATTTAACCAAAAAAGGAATGGAAAATGCCAATACCCCTACCGCCACCCCAACCGATCCCCATATTACCGCGCTCCTTGCCCCTCCCGCCTTGGTTACATCCCCATTGGCTAATAAAAACATAAAACCCGCAATAACAAACATGACCACCGAAAAACCGGCAAATAACGGCCATATAAAACTAAACACTGCGTCAATAATAGTCATCACATTAACATTTGCTCCTGGCGGAAAACTGGGAATATTTATGGCAAGTACCGCAACCGGTAAAAAAAGCAAGGTTAACGCAGTAAATGTGGGGGCTATTTTTTTGTTCATTATATTCAAAATTTTTTAAGATGCGCTATTTAATATTCAAAAAATTTTAAAACACACATTTATACATTCAACGCAAACTTAACCATAAAAGGGATGGAAAATGACAATAAACCTACTCCCACTCCAACTGAAGCCCATATCATGGCGTTTCTTGCTAATAATATTTTACCTGGCTCGCCATTTGCCGTTAAAAACATAAACGCCGCAACAATAAACATTATCACAGAAAAACCGGCAAATAACGGCCACAAAATACTAAATATAGGGTCAAAAATATTAATAGGGGCATTTTGAATAACACCCGGTAAAGGTATTAGCGTGACCGCCAAGCTAGTTGCGGGAAACATTAACGCCATCAGTAAATAAAATAAAATAATTAATTTTTTATTCATGTTTTTTAATTTACCTTGAATTACCAAATGCTTTAGCGGTATTTTTCCCGAATTCGGAGATAGAAATTTGATCTGCCTGTGCAAAAGCAGACAGGTAGAATTTTTAGGCGTAGCTACGCATACGCATAAAAATTATAGCAAATTTATAGCCCGAATTCGGGAAAAAGACCCGAAAATTCTTTTTCATGTGGCATTTCTAAATTCAAGGTAATTTAAATGACCAACTGTAAACCAACTCCGTTAAAAGATGCTGCAACGGTACCCCTCGCTTTTAACGGAGTTGATGTATCTTTAAGATAAATTACCTAAACTCCAATGCCCGTGAACACGTTTCTTACAATATAAGGGATTGAGAATGAAATTAATGCTATGCCCAAACCCGCAACTGCCCATACAACAGATTGTCTCGCTGCTCCCACTTTAGCTGGATCTCCACTAGATGTCAAAAACAAAAATGCCGCTATAATGAACATTATTACAGCAACTGCTGCCATTATCGGCCAAACCAAACCTAATACGGCATTTAAAATATCCCAAACAGTAATACCGGGAACTACGTTTGGCTCAGGTATTGGGTTGAATGCGGCAAATGCAATAACCGGCGATGTTAATAGCGCAGTCAATACGGTTGAAGTTAATAAACTTAATTTTTTATTCATTTTGATTTTTTACCCTGTTAAATACCGCAAAGCGGTAATTTCGAAATAGGGTCGCAAGAATTATCCGCTTTAGCGAACATTCTCGACCCGGTCCTGGCGAAATTATTTAACCGGGTGAACTTTTTAATAATATAAATAGCTTTGCTATTTATGCGTTACTATATATCGACCTTTATTTATTCAGCACCATTTTCATACTACAATCAATAATTCAAAGAATAATTATACTAAGAAAGCGGTGCTGGATTTATTAATATTATCACACTCTTTTTATATAGGGAATTAACTTGGCGGCTCTCCTATTATCACTTTTACTAAGGCAATTAATCCGTCGCCGGCCAAAGCAATAGCGGCTCCTATTAATGCCCAAAATAATGCCTTTTTCGCTTTTTCGATTTGGTCGGCTTTGCCTGCGGCCGTTACAAAAAGAATTCCCGCCCAAACCAGCATCAATACCGCCAACGCTTTCATAATATCAAATATGTAACCGGTAATTTTTGTGATAAGCGTTGGAAAATCATTGGCACAAATAGTACTCGATCCCCCACACAAGGGATTTAATAGATTAATACCAAAACCGACAACCCCATCATCACCCCAGTCCCCACCTCCTCCACCACCATCACCATCGCCAACCCCTCCACAGGTGGAAAGCCCAGAATCCGGAACATTACAGTAACAACCTGGAGTGGATCGGCTAGGCTCAAGGTCACATTTAGTATGAGATTCAGGGTCACCAGGAAGAGGACAATCAGAATCAGTAGCACAAAATATACCTACTTCTGAAGCCAAAATCGAACCCGCTGATCCTAAAAAAATAACTACCACTAATAATAAAAGTAAACTATATTTCATTATATTATGTTACAAACAATAATGCAAAGCGATATCCACACGGTCCAATAGAATCCAAATATTGCAAAATTAAGCCGGTGGCTCTCCTATCACGCCTTTTACCACCGCAATAAATCCCGTACCGGCCAATGCAATGGCGGCTCCTATGACCGCATAAAATAACACTTTTTTTGCTTTTTCAACTTGACCGGCTTTCCCCGCAGAAGTGACAAAAAGGATTCCCGCCCAAACAAACATCAATACCGCCAACGATCCGATAATGCTGACGATATAGGTGGTAATTTTAGTTATAAGACCGGGAAAATCATTGACGCAATTAGCACTACCCGGTCCTTCAAAACACAAAGGATTAGGAAGGTTGGTGCCAACGTTATTAGAACAGTTAGGGAAGCCCGCACCCGGATTCATACAGTAACAACCCGGAGGTGATCCAGGAGTGTAAGCACATTGAGTCTCAGTCAAAGCGCTGCCGGCAACAGGGCACTCGGAACTACTGGAACAGGGTCCGCCAGCTAAAACCAAACTCGCCGATCCTAAAAAAGCCACCGCCACAAATATAAATAATAAAAGTAAACTATGTTTCATATTTAAAACTTAGAATCTTGAATATGGTATTTTGAGGCTTGAATTGAATATAGAATTTAGAATATAAAACTTGCATTCAGTGTTCTTTTTATTCTATTCTAGCTTCAAGATACAAGATTCTAAATTCATAACCCACCCGATTACTTTTTTGGCACATTTAGCATATTTTCAATGTAGTCCATCCGCATTGGCAATTTTTCTTCATGGTAAGTGTCAATAAAACCATTAACTTTTTCTTTCACTTCCTTTAAATCTTTTTCAACTTTATCTAACCTGTTTTCAACTTTATCAAATCTTTCATCTACTTTGTAAAATTTCCCGTCAACATGTTCTTGAGCCGTTTGAAAACTGCCGCGTATCATCTCCGCCAATTCATTAATAGTAGTTATTTTTTTATTATCTTTTCTTGGGTCCATAGTTTCTAAATTTTTATTGATAATTTTTTGGATTAGTTCGTATTATTCGCAACAATGGTATCCTAGATTACTTGACAAAAAGCAACGCGTAATGAGAGTCTGCTACTGTAAATTCTTTTTTTAGTGAAAATCCCAAGGGCGCAATGATTTTTTTTAATTGATCAGGGCTTATGGCGCCTTCTTTCGGGCCAAATGGCGCATGTTCAAACCAATCTATCACCAACAATTCTCCCCCTGACTTCAATATTCTTTTTGCTTCCTCCAGTATAGCATACTTATTTTCCACTTGAAATAAAACGCTGGGGATAAGCACCAAGTTTAAAGAATCATCCGGCAATCCAGAGGCGCTGGGCAATTCTAAATCGCAAAGCACCATTGACACATTGGTAGCATGTTTTAACCGCAACTTGGTTTTTAGTGCCGATAATTTTTCCTCCTGAATATCAAAGGCATACACCCTGCCATGGTTTAATATTTTTGCCAGAGCTATGGTAAAATCAGCCGATCCACAGCCAAACTCAGCAGCCACCATATCTTTTTTCAGGTTCAGATACTGCAATACTTCGTCTACTTTTAAAAAATCAGTCATATCGCAAAATTTCTATATATTGACCAGGCGCCACACCCGCACGGCGCCTGGTCGTAACGATGTTTTAAAGTAAAATATTAACTAGCAGGCGGACCATTGACCGTAAAGTCAGATGCACTAGAGGTAGAAATATTTTTACTTGGCGACTCAATCTTAACTCGTAAACTTACCGGGTAACTGGTGGAAGGTAGGTTGTATTTTGTAATACTCCAATCATAATACCCCTGGGTTGCCAAAACGGAACTGGTAATTGTTTTTATATTTAAATATGGGTTAGATGGCATATAGGTTGTTATAGTAACCCTGTCAGTAGAGGCAAATCCAATGGTTGTCCAAGTGATACGGGGAATATCTCCCACTTGCATGGTTTCCCCGCCATTTGGATATACTATTGAAATACTTGCCGATCCCTGATTTGTACCAGAGTTGACCGTAATATCAGAAGCGCTAGAGGTAGAAATATTTTTACCGCTTACATCTATTTTAACTCGCAAACTTACCGGGTAACTGGTGGAAGGCAAGGTGTTGGTTGAAATGTTCCAATCATAATATCCCTGGGTTGCAGAGACGGAGCTGACAATTGTTTTTACATTGGAATTCGGGTTTGAGGGAGAGTAAACACTAATAGTAATTTTATCGGAAGAAGATAATCCAATTGATGTCCATGTAATACGGGATGAATCTCCTACATACAATATTTGCCCACCATTAGGATAGGTTAACGAAATACTACTTGCATCACTATTACCGCCAGAATTAATAGTAAAATCAGAAGCGCTAGAGGTAGAAATATTTTTACCGCTTACATCTATTTTAACTCGCAAACTTACCGGGTAACTGGTGGAAGGCAAGGTGCTGGTTGAAATGTTCCAATCATAATATCCCTGGGTTGCAGAGACGGAGCTGGCAATTGTTTTTACATTGGAATTCGGGTTTAAGGGAGAATAGACACTAATAGTAACTTTGTCGGAAGAAGACAGTCCGGTGGTTGTCCATGTAATACGAGAACTATCCCCCACTTGCATAACCTGCCCACCATTTGGGTACACCAGTGATATACTGCCTAATCCCTGGCTGGTAATAGAATTAATGGTAAAGTCAGAAGCGCTAGAGATGGAAATATCTTTATTTCTCACGCTTATTTTAACTCGTAAATTTACAGGGTAGCTAGTTGAGGGTAAATTATAACCTATAATATTCCAATCATAATATTCCTGGGTTGCGGGAACATAGCCGGTAATTGTTTTTACATTTACATAGGGATCAGATGGCATATACACTGTTATATTAACATAATCAGAAGAAGTAAGCCCTATTGATTTCCAGGTAATACGGGCAGTATCTCCCACGTGCAAAGTTTGCCCTCCGTTAGGGTAAATCAAAGAAAGAGGGGACGAAGCATTAGCAGTAAAACATCCGTAAAGTTGATTTAATTTCGCCCTGGTAAGGGGTCCAACATAACCAGTTTGTAAAATTCCATATCTTGCTTGAAATTGTAAAATTGCGCCTCCTGTCGCTTGAGTATAAGAATTAATGCCATCCGGGCTATAAGAAATATTTTCTTTTTGCAAAGCTGTATGCAAGTAACTCACCTCGTTGGTGCCCGAACCTGCATATCCCATATTAACATTAAAAGTGTGGCACCAATTGGCGCCGGTATTTTGCTGGGCTACTGTCTGGTTTATCTGCGTTTGCAAAGCATTGATTTGTTGGATTATCTGCTGTATTAAAACATCTTTTTCTGCCTGTGTCATAGCAAAAGCCGATGAACTAACACTTAAAAACAATACGCAAATAAAAAATAATACAATTTTTTTACTTTTCATATAATCTAATACAATTAAATAATAATTACTTTATAATAGCATTTTTATGATACACAAATCTACTCTTTCAAACATGCGCCCGAAGCCACTTTATCCCCATCCTCTAATCTCATAATCCTGACGCCCTGGGTTGCCCGGCCAAGCAGCGATACGGATTTGGTACCAGTCCTGATAACCTGCCCCTTTTGAGAAATTACAATCAAATCCTCTTCATCGCCGTCTTCATCTAATATGGAAGACAACACAATACCGCCGGTTTTTGAGGTTATTTTTGCGGTTTTTACTCCTGATCCGCCTCTGGTTTGCACTTTATACTGGCTAATTTCCGTTCTTTTGCCATAACCATTTTCCATCACCACTAGTAAATATTTCTTAATTTTTTTCCCGTCCGGGGTCTGATTAGTATTAGCTAAAACCACATCAACGCCAATTACTTCGTCGCCCTTTTTTAAGCGTATTCCCCGAACCCCGGCGGCGGCTCGACCCATGGGCCGTATATCCTTTTCTTTAAACCGTATTGCCGCCCCGCTTTTGGTTACCAGCACAATATCGTCAAGGCCGGTGGTTTTTACCACCTTTTTTAACAAGTCTCCTTTTTCTAATTTAATGGCGATGATGCCGCTTTTTCGCACATTATCAAATTCTTCCAAAGAGGTTTTTTTTATCGTACCATTTTTAGTTACCATTAATAAATACTTTTCGTTGCCCGGTTCTGCATCAGATTTCTTTTTTGGCATCGTAACCAAAGACAGTACTTTTTCTTCCTGGGAAATTTCCAAAAAATTCACCAAACCGCGACCGCGAGCCACGCGCGCGCCTTCAGGAATTTCGTAGACCTGGGCCTGAAATACTTTCCCGGAATCCGTAAAGAATAATAAATTATCGTGGGTGTTGGCTGTCAAAAAATGCTCAACAATGTCATCTTGCATGGTTTTCATGCCCATAATGCCCTTACCTCCGCGTTTTTGTATTTTATACGTTGCCGGATTAATTCTTTTTATGTAGCCGCCGGTGGTCAAAGTCACCATGGTTTCTTCCAGGGGAACCAAATCAATTTCCATAATTTCGCCCAGTTTACCCTTAACGACCCGTGTTCTTCGCTTATCGCCGAATTTTTCTTTGAGTGCCAATAATTCTTTTTGAATGATGCCTTTGAGTTTTTCCGGGCTTTTTAAAATAGCCAATAATTCTTTAATTCTTTCCAAAATGGCTTTTAATTCTTCTTCTATTTTTAAGCGTTCCAAACCGGCCAATGTTTGAAGCCGCATTTCCAAAATAGCCACCGCTTGCAGTTCGGTTAACTTGAATTTTTTCATCAAGTTAATTTTGGCTTCTTCTTTGTCTTTGGATTTTTTAATAGTTTGTATAACGGCGTCAATATTGTGCAAAGCAATCATCAAGCCCTCTAAAATATGAGCCCGCTGTTTACATTTTTCCAATTCAAACTTGGTGCGGCGGGTGATGACTTCCGTTCGGTGCTTAATAAAGTATTTGAGCACGTCTGAAATGGATAAAATTTCGGGCTGGATGCCGTCAACCAGCGCCAATAAATTCAGATGGAATGTTTTTTGCAAATTGGTGTATTGGTACAACCGGTTTAAAATCCGCTGGGATTGGTATCCTCGCTTGACATCAATGACAATGCGCATGCCTTCCCTGTCTGATAAATCTTTAATATCTTTAATGCCTTCCACCTTTTTTTCCGACACTAATTCGGCCATGGCTTCCACCAATTCCGACTTTAACACCTGGTAGGGAATTTCCGTGATAATAATTTGCTCGGATTCGTCTTTTTTGGTTTCAATATCGGCTTTGCCGCGCATAATAATAGATCCTTTGCCCTGGGAATAGGCGGAAATAATCTCTTTTTGGTCGTAAATAATGCCACCGGTGGGGAAATCCGGACCCTGGATAAACTGGAATAAATCAGGGGTTTCCGCTTTTGGGTGATCCAATAAATATATTACGGCGTCTATTAATTCAGTTAAATTATGGGGCGGAATATTAGTAGCCATTCCCACGGCAATGCCCAATGAACCATTTAATAGTAATTGGGGCAAGGGAGAAGGCAAAACCGTAGGCTCTTTTTTGGTGCCATCGTAGTTATCCATGAAATTCACGGTGTCCATTTCAATATCTGCCAGCATTTCTTCTCCTAGCTTTGACAACCGAGCTTCGGTATATCGGCTGGCTGCAGCTCCATCCCCATCAATGGAATTATGAACAAAAACTCCGGCCGATAAAGCAAAATTATGCGTTTTAATTATCGTTAAATCATACACGTCCTCACTTTCACTCAAGAATTCTTTTCTAACCACTTTGTGGTTTTTATTTAACTCAAACAACAAAGAATTTTTACTGTTTTCAAAATACTTTCCAAAACCCGTTATCCACATAGTAAAATTCTTACCGCCAAATATCTCAATTCTTACTTTCTCGTAATTTTCTTGGGTGATTTCTATATTATTATCTGATAGATATTTGCAAATTCTCAAAAATTTAACTTTCCCCGTTAAATTAGTTTCCCTTTTTTTATTAGAAGCTACAATTTTTTCGTGAAATAATTGCTTATATTCTGGAATCTGCCAGAGCCTAGTCATAGTTTTTTTTGCAGTTTTTCTCATTGCCTCAATTCGTTCGGGGTGATCAGCCAAAAACTTTTTGTTCATTTCACTTAAAAAAATTCGCATCTTTTCCCGATACCCGGATTTTTTCCAATTCTTACTATTTTTCAAACTCATTCTTTCAGAATATTCTTTACGATTTTTTGGATTAGCCCAGAAATTCTTTCTGCCCTGTGCGATTTTTTCCCGATATGCCGAATCTTCTCTATGCCTTTTCGAGGCCAAATTATAATGCAACTGCCAATGCTCTTTCCAGCCTAAACGGACAATATTTTCCGGACTGTTATTTAATTTATTAAAATCAATGTGGTGTCGAATCCTACCCTTTGATTTTTGATAAATATTATTTTCTAAATTAAGCTCATCGGCTAGAACATGTGAAAAGTTCCACACATTTAAATTCGGCTGAAAGATCATGCTATAGCCGCCCAAATTAACATCACTTTCTTTTTCAGACAATTTAAAGTACAAAGGCATCAAAGATTCACCTTCTTGCAAATCTTGAGCTTCTTTATAGCTACCATCTTTTAACATAAACTTATGACTCAAGGTACACTTTATCTCCTCTCCGTTATCTAAAACCACCTTCATGATTTTGGTATTTTCTATGGTTTTTCTTGGATTTAGAATTTTGGCAATTTTAATTTTGCCACTTTCATCAACAGTATAGGTAAAATTATTTTTGCCCTGTTGGTGTTCCTTTATTAACCCCCCAAAAGATAAATCCCTGCCATCGGTAAGTTTAACTTTGGTGTCTTTGGTAAAACAACCAAAATTTCCCTGAGGTGCAACTAGAGGATACCTCAAGTTAAAATCTTGGGCCATTCTGGTCAAGCTGTCATAAATTGCCATGTCGCCATGGGGATGGTATTTGGCCATCACCTCTCCCACTACTGCTGCGCACTTTCTAAATTTAGCGCCAGCTCCAAGTCCCAATTCATTCATCGCAAACAAAATTTTACGGTGCACCGGTTTTAAACCGTCGCGTACGTCAGGAAGCGCACGGGCAACAATCACCGACATAGCATAATCTATGTAGGACTCTTTGAGTTCATCCACAATTTCACGCCGGTTAACCTGCCCGATGGCGTTGGTTCCCGGATCGCTGTCAGTCGCTTTGCGAACGGGCTTTTTACCTTCGGTGGAGTCGAAGGGTTTTTTGGGCTCTTTTTTATCCTTTTTTTCTTTGGCCATGAAAATTTGTTTAAATTTTCACCGAGTACTCAACGCATTGAGTGCTTGGTTATTCAATTATTTAATTTACTTGCCCCGTAGTGAAACCGCAGTTTCTACTACTGGGTGAATTTGAAAGTGGAAAGCATTTGATTATTAATATTTTCTAAATCAGAATATTCCGAAAAATCCTTCCGGTTTAAATTATCTATATTTATTTCATTTTGTCCGTAAATTTGTAATGTTATTACCCCATTTTTATATTCAATAATAGTATCAACACTTGGTATATGTGATGGCCAACCAATAGTTTCATAGGTTATAGCTTTTTTATCCTCAACATAAAAATTATTTAAAATTCTTACTATACCTCCTTTTTCATACCCTGATTTTTCACCTTCTTGCACCCGTTGCACTTGTTCATCAAATAAAGAGTTATCGGTATTAGGAGTTAAGCCGAAAAAAACCCAATTAATATTTACATTTTGATCTTTATTAATAAATTTTATAGAAGCATCTGGTATCCCTGTTTCCGCTGGTTCAAGATAAGGAGGGTATTTTATTTCAAACCCGTATTGGGCATTGGTGTATGTTTTCCAATCCGCCGTCGATATATCTTTGGCGGACGAGTCGGCGGTTTGGGCTTGATCTGTGTCGGGCAATATATTATCAAGATTTGGCAAATCTATACTTGGCAAATTTACTGAATTTACGGGTTCTCCTATTTTGGAAATATGATATGAGGCGGAGCTAAACCAAAAATATCCCAAAATGGGAGCCACCATGGCCACAACTGCAAAAATAATAATGATCTTTTTCGTTTCAGAAAGGTGTTGCAGTTTTTTGATAAATTCTTGGAATTTCAATTAATTTTTAATTTCCAATTTTTAATTTTTAAATAATAAGCCAATTTTTAATTTCTAAAACACAACGGGTTTAAAAATTTAAATATTAAGAAATTATTTATAAAATTACAAAATTAAAAATTATAAAATTTACGGTTGTAAAACTACTATCTCCATCGCTCCCTCCTTTGGCAAAGCACTGTGTTTAATGGTTAGCTTATCTTGCGACACTACATCTTTTTTCCCCATGGCCTTTAAAAACTTTTCAACGCCATCAATTTCTACTTTTAATTTTGCCTGCCTGCCGGTAGGCAGGGCAAGGGCATAATGCATTGGGACAACGATTTTTGGCTCTATTTGTCCTATCACCTTAGCCGCTTCGTGTCCGTCAACGGTAAATGTCCCACCTACCGGAATCATCAAAATGTCCACCTTGCCTATTTTTTCTAACTGCTCGTCAGTTAGTTGTTTTTGGCCAAAATCCCCCAAGTGGCAAAATCGCATGTTTTCGGCCTCAATGGTATAAATAGTATTTTTACCCCGTTGCTTGCCTTCACTATCATCGTGGAAAGAATCAATACCCTGCACAAACACGCCCTTTACTTCATATTCTCCTGGGCTTTCAATTAAAAATGGACGCCCCTCACCCTGAGCCACGCCGAAGGGCTTTATGGCAGCCACATTGTTGTGATCATGGTGCGCATGACTAACTAGTAAAATATCAGCCGAAAAACTAGGGACTTTTAACCCTATTTTTTCATCAAAGGGATCAATTACAATAGTCGCTTCGTGATCCTTTCCGTTTGAAACCGAAATTTGAAAGCAGGATTGCCCCGCCCAGGTAAGTTTTGCCATAAAATTATTGTTTATAAATCATTTTATCACATACATTTTAATATTCAATATACTGTAAAAATAATTTCCCAATCAGAGCATTGGTTTTTTTAATCTTAACGATTTTTACTATTTAAATATTAGATCCGCTGATTAAATATTTTCTTATTGCAATAAGAAAATATTTAATCAGCGGATCTAATGAAAAATGCTCCACGATATTTTCGTGAAGCATTATGATTTTACTACCATTAGCTTTTTTGTGTAGCCCCCCTCGTTTCCGTCAGGGGATTCCTTTCCTGGAAGGACAGATTTTTTAATGCGCCCCATCCAGTAGCCTACCCCCTCGTTTCCTTCAGGGGATTCCTTTCCCTCAGTAAAATGAGCATGAAAGAGTTTTCTTTCCAGAAATCTGAAAAGCTTCATCCTCGGGAGCTCATCCCCAAGGCGGCGCGGCTACAGCGCATAAGCTTTGCCCAATGCAAAGCCCTAAGGGATTGGCTCCAAAAACTGCCCAATTGAGATGAGAAAAATACTTTTCTTCCATGAAAAAGTGAGGGTATTTTTCTCATCTCATTGTCAATGTGCTTGTGGTGAATATAGCATGAAGGAGGGTTTTATGTCAATATTTACAAAAATCCTCAACAACGACTATCGTGGCGCGATGGCAAATGGAGTGGAGAAAAAACTTCTTTGTGATTAACAGCTTTAATGAATTTTAAAATTTGCAACTCCATATAGTAGCGATAAGCATGGCATTGTTTAAATGCTTTGATAAAACACCTCCGGCCGAGGCGCAGGTTTATGCGGTATAAAAAAATGGGAATGTCTTTTTGGCGTAATGTATCTATTGGTCGTTTTTTTTATCCGCAAAAATTTTAAGACTTCTGTTTCCACTATGTCGGCCCGAAACATTTCAACCAAATCATAAGCGAGCGGAGCACTTTTTGAAGCGCGAGCAACGTGTAAAATTCCTAATGCGGGAGAAACATCATATTTTTCAAGGATTTTTTTTACCACACTGGTAATATGGTGATACCCGATGTCTAGCAAACGATTAACAATGTCGTTTGATCCAGGATTTCTTGCTCGGAAATTACACCAAACAGGTAAAAGCAAAGAAAACTGTTTCCAAAATAATTGGGCGGCGCAGCCCTCGGCAAGCATAATTTTCTGTGAAGTATGGTAGTTTTTCAAGCGTATATGAGACAGTAGTGCGCCATACTTTTTCAGCATCAATTCCCGCCGCTGGTTTTTTAGATTCAAAACTTTTTCAGCCGAAGCAAAACAGTTTTTTTTTGCTTGTAAGCAGAAATATGAGTAATCCAAATTGCATTCATAAATTTATTGTAACAAAAATGGCGTCCACGATACATACGTATCAGGAACGCCCTGGTTTACTTTTGGTCAGCAAGAAATTCTTCTCGTAGCTTTTTGGCTATGAAAATTTTCCGCTGGGCATCAGGCAATTGCCGTTCTTCTAAAGAAAGTAACGGTGGGTTGCGTTTAATAACAGTTCCACCATGTTCACTGGCTTTGTCAGTAAGTTTTTGAATAAGTCTGGCGATATTACCGGTATTTTGGGCGCTCCAGTTGGGCCCCGTCGGCGATCCTTTGCGATCAGACTTAGAGGCATCAGCCAAAGCTCCTGGCTTACTGCGTACTTTCAGCTCAGTTACTACAAAATGCACTCCATGGCGTAAAAGTTTTTTGACAACTTCATATTGGCCATGCTGCTTTTGCTGGTGTCCCAGCTTGGCAAACATCCTGGTGCAAGCAGCCATCCGCTTTTTCCACTTGCGAGAACCTTTGACAACCCCTTCAAGGCGCTCCTGAAGCGCATTGATTTGAGGTTTCCAATGATAATCAGACCGAGGGAGGTTTAGGCAGAATTCTCCTTTCGGCGAAACAACACCCAAACGTGAGGCCCCGATTGCCAGATAAGTAATCTGTTTAGAAACTACTGGCACCTTTTCGGGTTTTGGGATTTCATAGGCGACAGAAATCCAGAAACGCCCGGGTTTTGCCATATCCCGTTCGTCCCGGCACAGTTCAAACTTTTTCAGTTTGATAGCAGTTTCGAGTCTTTTTAACTGGAACTCCGGTATAACACTGGTCAGCGTTTGTCCAATTTTTCCAAAACTCAAGTAAATCTGACCATTGGAAACCTTAAACCCAGATCTGCCCGGAATTTTGTAGAACGAGTTTTCGCTGACTCTTTGACGCGGAGGTTTGGCATCCGGGTCGCCGTTTTTGCGCAATGCCAAAAACGATTTAAACGACCCGTCAAGCGAATCAAGCGTTTCTTCTTGCCAATTACGTGGAATCAAGGCAAATTCCCCAATTATCCTCCTAGCAGTGAGTCCATTAATTTGATCATACAACGTTACGCCGTGCTCCTGGAATGCGATACTCAATTCTTGTAACAGGGATTCTTTCTCTGACACCAACTGCATCGAGATTTCTTGTTGCCTTAACTTCTTATTGAGACCTTTTTTGGCCTCATTTTCCCAAACTTCAGAAAAACCGGCTTCTTGGGCACGCTTTTTTGCCTGTCCGATCCGCTCATAAATTGACCCGAAAAACTGCTCATAGCAAGATTGACGTTCCTGCCAGGCTTCGTTCCACACCTGCTGAAGGTTTTTACTGACCCTCAAAAACAGAGTGATTTGATCAGACGTCGGAAAAATTTCAAAGCGAACCGCACGATATAGCGGTTTGCCCTCTTTCTTCTTGCCCTTGGCCATGTCTGGCCCCCTTTCTTAATTACTGTGAATTACGAAATTGACTTTTGACCGAAAAATGCACACGAACTCAATCCAGCCTGAATATCCAAACTTTTTAAACATCGTAGATTGTGATAAGCTTTTTTCAATTTTTAACAACGAAACAACTAAATGATTTGATACGCAAGAAGCGAGTAAAGATAGTTGGCGATGTAGCCGTTGACTGATCTTGGCAGACTAGTAACGAGTCCGTAAAACAGTTTCAAATCCCTAAAACTAAATTCGATGTGCATCCGGGTGCGATATAGTTTTTTCTGGAATTGGGTGATAATCTTTTTCATATTTTTTCGGGGTTTGACGAGCAAAATCCGTTTGTTTTCTTGATAGAATTCCCGTTCTAATTTCTTTGAAATCAGTCCTGCGTCAGCGAGGAATATTCCTTCCAAATCTTTGCAAAGCGGTATGACCATTTCCCGATCATCAACATTGGCGGTAGTGAATTTAATGGATAGCATATGTCGGTTTAAGTCTTGGCACAGGTGCATTTTTAAGCCAAAATACGTTCCTTTCGGGCCTTTCATGAAACTGGCCAGCCCTTTCATAGTCTGGTGTACATTGGCATTTTTGAATAGGCAGACGGGGATGTCGGTGGAGTCAATATGTTTGACCGGATGTGAATTTTTGCGATGCATTTTCAGAATGAAGAACAGTAATAGCGCTGCCAGTTTTGCCCATCGGATCAGATTAACAGTTAAGGTTTTGTATGAGCATTTCTTTTTCAAATTGAAGATATTGTGCAGAGATTTAGTGGTGGCAATATGATTCTTTTTCTTGAATAATCCCAAGGCCAGCGTTTCGTTCATCGTGAGTGCCAAGGGTCGACCTAATTTCTTTTTGTATTTGTCAAATCGTAGTTGTTTTGAAAAAAAGCTAACCACCTTCAGTATTTCATTGTATAATGGAATTACTGCTTTCATAGTGGTGGTTGGCGGCTTTAATGGGGTCGCCAATCACATTTCATTTTACCATTATTTTAGCATTTCGTAATTCACAGTAATTATGAAAAGAACTGTTTTGACGCTGGTTAATAGTATCTTAACTGCCTAAATATGTCAAATGCTTCCAAATGGCGTACATGGCATAAGTATCAAGACCGCAATAGATTTTTAAATCTTTGATAATCTTTTGTTTTTCCGCTTCGCCTACATTCCCCTGGCTTATTTCGTTCCACCTTTGGCTGGCGGTTCCCCCTTCTTGTATTTCCAAATCTTTATAACTTAACTCGGGCACCAACACCGGTAAAATATTCTTAATAGAAACCTTGCCTTTAAAATCCTTGTGCACATACCATTGCATAGAAAATATATCCATTAAATCATACACTCTGGCATTTACCACTTCTATGAATAATGTATAATCGGGGTTTCGCTCTGCCAACTGTTCATTTATTTTGCACTCAAATTTTTTATTCCATACTATAATTGTACCAACATCACCAATATGCGACCGTAGAGATGTTAAAAATTCCAAACTCGGGTCGGTATTTTCGGTAAATATGAACTCAAAATGCTGTGGTTGGCTTTTTGGCGAATCCCCTTTGACTCCATTCGGCAAGCTCAAGACAGGTCCGCTTGAGGCAGACAACACATACAAAGAATACTGAAACGGAATTTGCTGGTAGGGAGAAAAACCGTCGAAGCGCGGAATGGCGCAAGGGAAGGTCTCGTAGTCCAAAAAGTATAACGGAAAATCCAACATATCTAATTCTTTTTGGATAGTAACAGCGTCTTTAAAAATTTTATCTTGCACATGGGCTTTAATTTGGTTTTTTTGCGTTACTGAAAGCTCCATGTCTTCTGGCACATCTTGTAGTTCAAAAATCCCCACATCTATCAATTCTTGCAATTTTGCCTTGCTAGCCCCAATGCGAGAAATATCATGCACGCCATAAGCCGGCACTTTAGGATTTGAGTAAGCAAAAGTTGAGCAATGATTGGACCTGCCTTTATATATGCAATCGCAATAGTCTTTGGGTTCATCCTCTTGGTTTAAGTATGTTAACCCCAGTACCATCTCTGCTAGTACACCCTCTTTGATGCTTTCAACCACCTCTGTTACATCTTCGATTTTAAAGAGCTTATGTATTTCAATTTCACCCTGACGCACATATTCAGAATTTAAATGTATTACACTGGCTTTTTTTATTTTTAATCCGCATTTTTCCAGTAAATTTACCTGGAATGCCAAATCATGGTAATGCGTTTTTTTATCAACATCGGTAGTAGATTTTACTTCGTAAATATTGTAGGTGCCATCGGGATTCAATTCTAAAATATCGCAAGCCGCCAAAAAATGATCTTTTAAAAATTCTGGCTGGAATAGCACGAACGTCGGACGTCCCGCGGGACGTCCGACGTCCAGTAATCTTTTCGTTTTCTCCTGTGCTTCTTCGCCCCGGCCTTCAATTAAAATTCCGGTAGGAAATAACTGCCTGGCGACTTTTTCAACTTCGTTTCCTGTTTCAATGATTTGCTTTTCAAATTCTGAAAGTTCAGCGGTATTATAAATTTCTGGTTTATGAATTTTCAGCCAGACATTTTTCTTGCACTCGCGCCAGAGGATATAGTCGGTTTTCGTTAAAATATTTTTATTTATTTGCATATTTAAGTTTTTGTGAAAAACTTTAGTAGTTTCGAAATCAATAATTAACTGCCTATTTGTTATTTTAATTAAATCTAAAAACTTTTTTTCAACAATTAAATCGATTATGTCCTTAAGATTTTTTTCTGTTAAAGGATCTTGAATATTTAATTGTTCAATATTAATTTTAATTTCTCCAACCCTATTGATTATTTTTTTACTTGGAGAATTAATTTTTTTAAAATCAAAAATTAATTCCAATTTTTCTATAATATTCCTTAACCAACTATTTTCCATAACTAAATTTACTTTTTAAGTTCAAAATACAAAACGCCAAACGGAAATCCTGGGATGATTTTTAGATTCATTTTACCAAGGTACTCATTGGGTGCGATTTGCACTATTTCATCTACAATCAACCTTAGCCAAAACGGATTACCCTTAACGTTATAATCAATTTTCAATACATCCAATTTTTTATCCAACAAACCTTTGCCTTGCCATGTTTTAAACGGATATTTTTCAACTTGCCCGTCAGAACCGGGCGCAGTATTGTGCCCAGCAAACAAATTAATCCCTTTTGCGTTGGCGGCATCAAACTTTTTACCGCGCCAGGAAGTGTTATGCCCCAAAAAAATGCCTTGATGCAAGCCATCGGGTGCTGGAGAGGGAAAAATTCCCTGTAAAAATACTTTGTTGCGCGAATCGTGCTGGATTTGCCATGTACGAAAAACCCCAATTAAAAATACTATTAATACCAGCCCCAATAAAAACTTTAAAAACAAAAATGCCAGTAAAAGAAAAAGAATAGTGAATACCACGTCTAGAAAAAATGTATTTTTCATGAGTTTTTGTTTACGTTACGATTATTAATAATATTTGAAATTTGTAAAAATAATGAATTATTATCCAATACTTGCTGGCCTGCAACACTCCAATCAAACTTTCCACCCAGGCTTTTTCTGGTGTCTTTTTGATCCAGCGGTAATGATTCATTTTCCATGCCGATTTCATCGCCATAATAAATAATACAAGATCCTGGCACACCAAGCAACATGCCAAACGCTCTAATAATGTCTTGATTATTTTTATGTAGCATCGTTGCAATTCTTAACGAAATGCCAATGGCAAACCGATATTTATTTTCCGGGTCAAAGTGCAAAAACAAGCCTTGACGCTCTTTTTTTACTGTCATGCCAAGCGCCATTTCATCATGATGTCCTAAAAAATTCACCCAATCACAGGACTCCGGTATCCCCGATAACGTTTCAATAAATTTTTTTGGCAATACTGCTTCTCCTTTTTTTAATGCCAAAAGCAACCGACCCACCAACGGAAAATTATACACCAAATGGCACTCGTCCCCTTTGCCAAAATATTTTTTTGATTCTTTAATGGAATCCCCCACTTCTGCCAGCAACACGATATTATCATATTTTCTATCAAGGTAGGTGCGAACTTTTTTTATTGCGTTATGAGTTTCTGGCAGACCATCACAAATCGTTCCCTCTTTTTTTATCAAATGTGAAACGGCGTCCAGCCGGAAAGCATCCACGCCAAGCGCCACCCAAAAATCTAGCACAGACATCATTTGATCAAACACGTCCGGATTATTCCAATTTAAATCGGCTTGGGCATGGTGAAAGGTTGAAAAGTAGTAATTATCCGTTTTTGGGTTGTAAATCCAATTTTTTTCTTTTAAATCGGGGAATAAATTCGGCGCTTTAGCATATTCTGTCGCGGTCTTGCTCCACAAATAAAAATCCCGCTTGCTACTCAGTGCAGAATTACTTGCCTCTAAAAACCATGGATGTTGCGTGGAAGTATGGTTTAACACAAAGTCAACCATTACTTTTATGCCGGCATCATGAGCCTTGAGCAAAAAATCTTTAAAATCTTCAATAGTTCCCAAATCTTTGCGGACGCTGGTGTAATCCGCAATATCATACCCATCATCAATCATCGGCGAAGGGTAGTGGGGCAACACATGAATGCATGTAACCCCAAGAGAAACAAGATACGGCAACTTATCGGCAAAACCATTGAAGGTGTCGCAAAATTTATCCACGTAAACTTCGTAAATAATGGCATTTTTACACCAATACTTTTTTTCTGAATGTGCGGTATTAAGCATCCCAAAATGTGCTGCCGTTTTTGTAAGATTCAAAATATTTGGGAATCATGCCAAATAACGGCGAGGGCAAATTATCCAAGTCATACCAATCCCAGCTTTCTAGTTTATCGGGCTCCATGGCTTTTGGCTCGCCCGAGACCCAATCGGCAACCAAGCCAATATCCACGTAGTGTTTTGGCGCATACTCTTTTACATTTACCAAACACAAAAACCGGATATTTTCTATTTCAACTCCCGCTTCTTCCAGGGTTTCGCGCTTGGCGCAGGCTTCAAACGACTCCATGTATTCAAAGTGGCCTCCGGTACCAGCATATTCGCCCGACCCATGGGAACTGGTGCGTTTTCCTAAAAGCACCTTGCCTTCTTTAAAAATTAAAATGCCCAATCCCACTTTCGGCCGTAAATTTTTTTTATCTTGTTCCATGAAATTATTATACCTTAATTTTTACCAATCATAACCGACGTTTCCATCAAGCGAATAAGTGCTTCCCGGTTTTCCAAAATTTCTTCGGGTACCAGCCAGTATGACATAGTCACTTCTTTGCCATTGTCTTTGGTGTAAGAAAAGGGGTGGCTATCGATTTTTTCAAATTCATGGCGGTTAGTGTCGTCCACTTTTACCGTGAATTATGAAATGGACATTTAAAATGAACTTTCTTGTCTTTTTCTCAATTTTTGGCTATAAATCTGCTATAATTTTTTATCGTAGCCTACGGCTACGATAAAAAATTCTATCAAACTTCTATCTCAAAAATTGAAGAAAATCCAAAGAAACCATTTCGTAATTCACGGTTAAAATACAATTCCGTGCCAATGATTATGCCAAACACCACCCCGTCTTGATAAATTGCCCAACCGCTAAACATGGGGCGACTGGTAATTCCCATTACACTTCCCAGCACATCATATATCACATAATCATGAAATGATTTATCGCGGGCCATAGTTTCTTAATTCCCAAATCCCAATGACCAATTACCAATCAAATTCCAATTGCCTAATTTCCAAATACGTTTTGGTCATTTAGATTTTCAGGCATTGATTGATCATTAGGGTTTGGGGTTTGGGGATTGGGGTTTCACTATATTATACCTAAAACAACTTACCACGTGGTCGTTTGCCATGCCAACCGCTTGCATGTGGGCATAAACAATCGTCGGCCCTAAAAATGTAAACCCGCGCTTTTTTAAATCTTTGGCAAATACTTCGGCTTCAGGAGTTATGGCCGGCACATCTTTTAATGTTTTTCTTTTTCCATCAATTTGCTTTCCGTCCGTAAACTGCCACATGTATTTTGAAAACCCTTTGGCACGGCTCAGGGCAGGCTCACCGAATTCTTTTTGAATCTCAATAAATTTTTGTGCGTTATTTATTGTCGCCTCAATTTTTAAACGATTTCGTATAATCGCTGGATCTTTAATTATCCGGGCAACGTCGTGCGTAGTAAATTTGGCAATTTTTTTATAATCAAAATTTAAAAATAGTTTTTTATAACCTTGGCGTTTATGTAAAATAGTCCGCCAAGAAAGCCCCGCCTGGGCACTCTCTAAAACCAAAAACTCAAAAATCTTTCTATCATCAAAAACCGGCACCCCCCATTCTTTGTCGTGGTACTCAATCATCAGCGGGTCATCTCCCGGCCACTCACAGGCCTGCCCTGAGCGGGGTACTCCTTGGGTCTGAAGGGTTTTTTTACTTTTTTTCATTGCACTAAAAAATCGTAGGCTTCCTTTTTAGTAACGGTTGCAAAAGACGCATCTTTGTAGTCCTTAAGAAAAGATTTGGGAGGCTTGGATTCTTGATTACTCCACTTAAATTCAAACGCAGCCAGCTTACCGTTAACTTTTTCTATATAGTCTATTTCCTTACCGCCAATGGTTCTCCAAAAATATTGTTTTGGCGCCAAGCGGCCGCTATGCGCCAAGTGTTTCAATCTTTCAACAATCATCACATTTTCAAATAATGAGCCGACATCGGGGCGCTCGGTCACTTGCATGGGTGAAAAATTATCAACCAACGCATTACGTAGCCCCAAGTCTACAAAAAATATTTTCTTGGTTTTAACAACTTCATTTCTTTTGTTTTCTGAATATGCGCCAATTCGCACAATCACATAATTCTTTTCCAAAAGACTGATATATTTTTGAACCGTGGCAATACTGGCGCCAAGGGTGCTGGAAAGTTCCCTAAATGAAACTTCACTGCCAATTTGAAATGCCAGTAATTTAAGCAAAGAAACTACCAGTTCTGGTTTTCTAAAACCTTCCAGCGACAACACATTTTTATACAGATATTGTGAAACTAGCGTATTTAATTGTATCTTTTTTTCTTCTTCGGTTTGGCCTTGTATTCCAGGATATCCCCCAAACCGCATTAAATCAGGTAAACGATTTTCGGCATCAAAAGACCTGTCCACTAATTCGGTCAAACCAAGTGGATACAATATATATTCTCGAGATCTGCCAGTTAACGGTTCAGACACTTCATTGGCCAATTCAAAAGATGATGACCCCGTGGCTATATATTGAATTTCAGGGCGATGATCAAAAAGACTTTTTAAAACAGAACCTATCCCCTTAACTGTTTGTGCTTCATCAAAAACCACAATTTTATAACCTTCCACCAAAGAAAAAATCTCATCCATATTGCGGCGCATTAACATTTCATTATTGGCCAAAAGTTCACAGTCAATAAAACGAACCGTTTGACCAAAATCACGAACCACCTCTTTCATTAAAGTGGTTTTACCAGCCTGGCGAGGCCCATAGACAATTATCACCTTTCCTTTGAATAAGTGATCCTTAATCACTTTCTCAAGTTCTCTTTTGATGTATTTCATAACTGAATGTTATCAAAAAGAGCCACTTTTGTCAACTCATACTCTGTGGATAACTATTTTTAACTTTGCGAGCTATCATCCGACACCCCCATTCTTTATCATGATATTTTATCATGAGCGGGTCATCTTCAGGCCACTCACAGGCCTGCCCTGAGCCACGCCGAAGGGTTTTTTATTTTTTTGCATTTTCATTTCACGAAATATTGACTACCTTCTTTAGTTAGTCCCACTTTTTACCAAACAGAGTTTTTGTTGGTGTAAGTGTAATTACAGCTTCTTCTGCTATTTTTTCTGGTGTCACCTTCTCTGCGTTACCAAAGTTTTCATTCAAAGTCCCTTCTTCATTGAGAGTAATAATATATTGAAACTTTGTTCCACTGTTTGAAAGTTTTTCTAAATATTCATAGAGGTGAACAAAGTGAGCCTTATCCATCCCATCGAAAATTCCGTCATGTACTAAAAAGTGTGGCGCATGAACCCCTTTTTTTATAACGTGGAACAGAACGGCAAGATCGTAGATAAGCGTCCGGCCTTGGTTCTTGCCCTTTGATAAATCTGCTGGCAGAGATACATCAATATTAATCTTTGAATTTTTTTTCTCGTTTGCGGTCAGTGAAAAACTGGAACGATCTTTATTCTCTACATATATTGCATCGTGTACATTGAAGAATTCTTGACGAAACTCGGAAAGAGATTTCTGTATCTTTTGAATGAAACTTACTATCTCTACATATAACTTTGCTTCTTCTTGTTTAAGATCCGCCTCCTCTTTTTTCAAATCTTGATAAAATTTAATTTTGCCAGATAGATTATTTAACTCCTCACGCTTTTTACTAAGCTCTAAATAAGCTTCAGATAAATCGGAGATAGCGTTTTTTGCTTCAAGGAATCTAAAAAGCTCGGCTCGTCGCTCTTCCAGTTCTTTTATCTTGACCTCTCTTTTCTTTGTCCCATCTTCAAGGTCACTAATTTCCGTTTTTAGGAAGTCCTTTCTAGACTGCACAATCTGTTTCCGAAAAATGACTGCTTCTTCAAGGGTCTTTTCTATTTTTTCTGCTAGTAGCTCATTTAATTCTTTGTACATTCTGCCAACTTTTCGCACACTTAAATCGTCATTTAGATGAAAGCTGTCTCGGTATGATTCAACCTTTTTTCTATCCGAAAAGTTTTGGAACCACAGATTCTTTATTTCTAGGGTTAATTGATTGCTTTGTTTTTCTACATCCTCATATTGGTCCGCAAGTTTAAACTGCTTGATATTACCTTCAAGTTTGCCGACTTGAACATGTAATTTATCAATCTCGCTTTCCGCATGAGAAATATCACGTAGTCCATATGTGTCTTGAACAAGATCTCTAACCTCTCTAATGGCAGGGCTTTTTTTCTTAAATTCTGATTGTAAATTATTATTTTGGTAGAAAAAAGTATTATCAATATCCATAAGAAGTAAATGATACTGCACCAACTCGGCTTCCGATACTTCCTTAATGTATTTAATCGGGTCAGAAAAGCTGTCATATTTTGTCGACTGTTTTTTGATAAAAAATGGGATTAATTTTCGTAGCCACTTATTTGAATATCTGCCTTTATAATCTGTGTTCTTAAATATAAGATCACAGAGAATGTCCTTGACGTCATCTATAGAGCTATAGTTAGACGGAGAATTTTTAGCACCAAACAAAATGTTTTTATTGGGTTCTGCAAACGAGCGTTTAATAATATAATCTTTACCGTCAACAATAAATTCTAAAACTACTATTGATTCCTTTAGATTGTTATTTGCTTTAGCCGATTTTATTAATTTTGTTTCAGACGAAAGTAGGCAATAATCGAGCAGATCGAGTAAGAGTGTTTTCCCAACACCGTTTAATGATTTTTTTGTATCTGTGTCTTTTTCTTTTTTGGCAAAAATAAAATTAACTCCATTTTTAAAATTAATGGCTGGGAATAATCCTTCTGGCTCTGAATAAAGTCTTTTCAAAAACATAATTATTTTATAATTACTTGGTGATGTTGTAACTCAATTAAGCCAGACGACCACAAAAAAGTGAGGGTGTTGTAGTATTGATCAAGAGATAATGCCTTTATCCGCTTTGCGTCTTGAAACAGGCTCTCCACGTTGTGACTTTTGCGTTTTAATAGTCCGAGCAGATCTGCGCCAAGTACAAGAACATTATTATCAAGTTTTTCGTGTTTTGATGGTATAAGCATAATAGTTACTCGACTTTATTTTTCAGATTCCGTTTTCTCGAAAATAGTACAGTCATCAAAGAAAAATAATATAAAGGCACGGATCAGGTTAGTATACTCCGCATTATCTTTCTTATTGGGGATAATAAATTGGGAAAACAGTTCTTCCAAAATTTGAAGATTGTTAAGCCCTCTATCTTTAAGTGAATTGTACCTTTGAAATAGGTGACCGTGTAGATCGTTTTGCACCTCGGAGTCTTCTTCTTGTATTCTCTTTTCTATTAATGCAATTTTTGTATACGCATACTTAAAGTATTCTTGTACTCGTCTACATTCTTCTTCATCTTTAAAATTAATTCCAATTTTTTTAGAAAGATTAATATGCTCTTTGTCTGGCTGGGTTTCGCTTGATCCAAGACTTTTAATTACGCTCTTAAAAATTTCGTCGATCCTGCCGAAATCTTTTTCATCTGACTTCGCAATATTAATAAAAGTTGCATCACGACCTGCTTGGATATTGGTAGAGTTATCGCCGCCTTTTTGCTTTTGGCTTAATTCATCCATAGTTATTTAGGAACGTTAATATCTCTACCAGCTTGGATATTGGTAGAGTTATCGCCCCCTTTTTGCTTTTGTATTAAGCTTTTTCCGAATCGGTCACGCAATATGAAACGTCTTATAAAAAATCCCGAAATACCAACGGCGGTGGAAAAAAGAAAGAGCAATATTGCGACAAAGCCTTGATTATTATTAGCCCAATTAATGAATTTAAATATCATAACTCTATTCTAGCAGTCTTTAAGATTATTGACCAATCTCCACTTCCACCGGACAATGGTCGCTTCCCATGACGGTGGCGTGGATTTTAGCTTTTTTAACGATTTCATAACCCAATATCGTTAAAAAGTGCTAAAAAAACCGCATTTTAACGGTTTTTAATGCTTCACGCATAGATTGAAGCGTTCAACTTGCATGAAAAATCTCTTGCAACCCCTCTTTCAGCGGTGGCAAATCGATACTAATGGTATCCCAAACTACATCCAAATTGATATCAAAATAATTATGAATGGCCTTATCTCTGAATCCGGCAATTTCTTTCCAGGGCAAGGCCACTTTTTCTTTCAAATCACTGGAAATTTTCTTTGACACTTCTCCAATCAACGTAAGCTGCATAATGACTGCGCTTTGAACTAGCTGATTTTCAGAAAAATTTTCTTTGTCAATTCCATTTACAAACAATTCAATCTTTCGGATTGAATCAAGCATTTGATCTATAGACATCACATCCGATACATGGACTTAAGGTCTAGTAAATTTGGCAATATTGGCTGTCTTGGAGGCGAAAACTTTGTAAGGCGTATCCGTAGATACGGCTTACAAAGTTTTCGTTGAAAGACAGTCAAGATTGGCAAATTGGCAGAGCTTGGAGTCCAGGTATCGGATGTGATGTCTATATATATACTTTATCATTTTTCATCTTCATAAATGGTTTTTAAATCCGGTAAAATATGGGGCTCAATAAATTTATTCACGCCGCCTTCGGTTACCAAATCAACTTTCCGCCCAAGTTTTTTCTCCATTTCATTTACCAAGCCAACAAACCCAACCAGTCCCATAGGCTTGCCCAGCTTTACCATCACGTCCACATCGCTTTCGGGGCTGTCGTCCCCCCTCGCCACAGATCCAAAAACTGCGGCGCGCTTAACGCCATAATGACGGAATATCGGGGCTAATTTACTTTGTAAATCTTTTACGCTCATATTATGATTGTAGGCCAAAAATGACTAGATTGCAACTTCCACCTCCACCGGGCAATGGTCACTGCCCATGACGCTGGCATAAATTACCGCTTTTTTTATTTTACTTTTTAATGACTTGCTGGCAAAAATATAGTCAATGCGCCAGCCGACGTTCCTGGCTCTTGAATTGGCAAAATGGCTCCACCAAGTATAGTGGCCATTCCCTTTGGTAAACATTCTGAAAGTGTCAATAAATCCGGCGCCAATAATATTATCAATCCCACTGCGTTCTTCCATAGTAAAACCCTTTTTACCGACATTCTGTTTTGGGTTAGCCAAATCGTCTTCAGTATGCGCCACATTTAAATCTCCACAGAATATAACAGGTTTAGCTTTTTCAAGCTCTTGCATATAATTTAAAAATGCCGGATCCCATTTTTTGTGGCGCAACGGAATGCGACTTAAATCATCTTTGGAATTTGGAGTGTACACTGAAGTCACATAATACTTTTTAAACTCTACCACAATCACGCGGCCTTCAGTATTCGGGTCGCCATATCCGTCATCGGCCAAATTATATTTCTTTGCGATTTTTTCGGGCAAACCCGAAAAAATCGCTAACGGCTTCTCTTTGCCTTGTCCTGAGCCTGCTTGCAGTGAGCTTGTTGAACCTGCCGAACGGAAAAAAATCGCCGTGCCGCTATACCCCGGCCGAACGGCGGAATTCCAATATTCTTCATAATCGGGCAAGTCTACTTCGCTTTGATGATCAAAGGCCTTAGTTTCTTGAAGACACAAAATATCCGGCTGGTATTTTTTAATGAAAGGCACAAAAAGCCCTTTTTTACGCACCGCCCGAATTCCGTTTACGTTCCAAGAAATAATTTTCATATTTCATTAAAAGGAGTTTTAATAACCTTATACAACCCCCAATTTTTTGTCCATCCGTGGGTTTTCCATCGGAATAAAAAATGAACACTTGTGCCTATAATCGCAAGTGCCAAAATCGCCAGTGCTAAAACTTCCCCACCAAAAAATAAATATACTAATACTCCTAACATAATAAAAACCACCCATTTTATAATACGGAACATTTTTGATTGCCCATTTACAATCACATACTTTTCTCGCTTAATCCAATTGTTCATTATTGAAAATTTAAAATTAGAAATTGAAAATCCGTTAATAATGTGTCCTCAGCGGGAATCCGCTTCGCTAGAACCCAATCGTTTCGCGATTTTCAAAACCCTGAGACGGGAATTTCCGCTTGCGCAGATAATTCTCGCGTCTTGTCGGTTTTGAATAACCTGCCTGCCGGCAGGCAGGTTTCCTACACGGGAGGAAATGGCTTTCCTCCCGACCCCTCCATTAGGTTCGATTCCCGCTGGAAAATATAAATTTTAATGTGTCCTCAGCGGGAATCGAACCTGCATCGCCAGCTTCGGAGGCCGGCATTTTATCCATTAAACTATGAGGACGAAGAAATTTGAGAAGCGGTGCCTTTTGGTTAAAATCCGAACTTTTTTTGATGAAAATCCGGACGTTGAATTTTAAAATCCGAACGCTCGGGCGGGCAAAAAGGAAGGGGGTTGGGGGGAAGGAATTTTTGCCCGCCCTCGCTTGAACTAGCGAATTTTTTGGTGGCGACTATTTCTTTCCCAACTCACTAATAATATAGTCTATCCAATTTTGATACCAATACCAAGTTTTAATAATCATAGTACCAAAACCCTTGCTTATGTTTTTACCATCTTGTTTTCTCCAAAATTGAATATGCTGATACATCCCGAAATTCTTAAAGCCCGCCTCTTTAACTTTTTGAATCACCAATGTTGCACTAAATTTCTGTTTTTCCGTTTCTTCTTTTATCCAATATTCTTTTGAGATATTTTTTGCCAATTCGGATTTTGGGTCAATAAACTCAATAACCCTATCCGCTTGTCCTTTTCGTTTTGCCAAAACTTTCACGAACAAAAGACGATAGGCGAATCTATCACTTTTTGCCTCATCTTCAGATAACTTGCTGTCAAAATCTGCGACATAAGAAATAACATTTTGGGGGATAAAACCTTCTTTATCTTTGATGACTTTTGATTGCGATTGATCTAGCTCGGAAAATTGCAAACTCAAGGCTAAATTATTATCAAGACCATACTTTTCGCCATGCAATTTTTTGAGATAAAAGTTTAGGTTCAGCGCACATGCTTGATAGCGTGCAGACAAATATGAATCTAGCCCGCTGGCTTTGCGGTGCTCAATCTGATTCCGTAATCCAATCAAAAAGCTCAAATTATTTGTTGTGTCCTTGTCTAGTGGACAGTCGGTTTTTAAGATACATTCCCTCAAATCCCAGTATTTGATACTGCCGTCTGAATTTCTAGTGTATTTCTTTCGCCCTCCATTTTTGGTAAAATAACGATAGTCTATCCCTTTCGCTCGGTAATATGCGTGCAAAAGATAAGTCCAAGCAATTAGGGAAAGTACGATATAGCTCTCGGTTTTGAAAGAAATAAGTGGGTTATTATAAATTTGGACAGCAGAAAGCATAGCTTCGCGAGCTTTCATAATTAAATCCACTTTTTCTGAATAAATACTCCTTGTCATACTTGCATTGATATTTTACCTTATGTATACTATAGTTATCAAGTTATTATGAATTTCCAAAAGATAAAAAATTCACTTGGCAAACCATATTTTGAAACAGACGACTGTTTGCTTTATGCTGGCGACTGTTTGGAATTAATGAAGAAAATCGACTCATCGCTCGTTGATCTAACGGTGACGAGTCCTCCTTACAATATTGGAAAGGAATACGAAAAACCAATGCCTCTCGAAAATTATTTGAACTGGTGCAAGAACTGGATTTCAGAAATTCATCGGGTAACTAAAAATCAAGGGGCTTTCTGGTTGAATATTGGATATTTAGAAATTCCGGAAAAAGGGAAGGCAGTTCCTATACCTTATTTACTTTGGGATAAGACACCTTTCTTTTTTATTCAAGAAGTAATCTGGAATTATGGGGCAGGAGTAGCAGGTAGAAAGTTTTTTTCTCCACGCAACGAGAAACTTCTTTGGTATGTAAAAAATCAAGAAAATTATGTTTTCAATCTTGATGATATTCGAGATAAAAATGTAAAATATCCAAACCAAAAGAAAAATGGAAAGCTCAAATGTAATCCTTTGGGAAAAAACCCAACTGATGTCTGGCAAATCCCAAAAGTAACTTCTGGTGCAAACCGTAGTTCAAAAGAAAGAATGCCACATCCAGCACAATTTCCTATCGCACTAATAGACCGAGTAGTTAAGGCTTCTAGCAACTCAAATGAGATAGTGTTAGACCCATTTTTGGGATCTGGTACGAGTGCAATCGTTGCACTTGCGAATAAGCGTAAATTTGTTGGTTTTGAGATAAACGAAAAGTACTGTGATTTAGCGGTTGAAAGAATTAAGCAATACAAAAATTCGCCCAAGCCTGTTTCTCTATTTGAATTTGCTACTACAGCTCGACTAGTTTAAAATTCTCAACATTTCTACTAAGTCGTGCTTGTTGACCAGTCGCAGATGCTTGGCCAAGCCAATCTGAATGATCTAACCAACCAAATCTTATCTTGAGTATTTTTGGTGTTGGACATATATCAGTACATTTTTCAAAGTTGATAGCTAGATAATAACCCGCCTTACCTTTCTTCCCGTTCAGTGATTCTTGCGCATAGCTACGATTGCCAAAAATACTTTGTGGATTTGATGATGTTTTAATTTCAATAGAGAAATTATCATTCGGTATGTAAATAAGATCCTTGTCTTTTGCAGAAATTTCCCTACGCCACTTTTTGGGATATCTTTTTTCGAATTCAAGCGGTATGAGCTCGTGCAGAAAAAATCCTAAAATTTGTGGCTTTGGGTAAATGTCCTTGCCTATCTTGTATCCCCGTTTACCGATTTTTGATTGAAAAATATCATTCCAAGATTGAAGCACCACCTCCTTAATTTCTTGGGGTGAAAGTGGGTGCTTCTTGATCAATAATTTTGTTACTGCCAACCACTCACCTGGTTTTTTGTTTGCATATGGAGATTTCATAATTTATGAGCCAAAAAAATCAGCGATACTAATTTTGAGAGCTTTTGCAATTTTCTCAATATTTTCTAGCGTTATATTTTTTTCTGCACGCTCAATCATACCGATATAAGTTCGGTGAACACCCGCACGTCCAGCAAGTTCTTCTTGCGATAAATCTAATCTTATCCGTTCTTCGCGGACTTTTTGACCAAATTTTATTAAAACTTCTCGTTTCATATTAGTATCTTTAGTATACGCACTTGCTAACTTTGGTTCTACATACTATAGTTAGCGTATGAGTTCAAGTGTTTTAGGGTGTTCTTTAACCTTTTCCACGCACAGTGGGTGGGGCAGGAAAAAAGTATCGCCACCAAAAAATTCGCTAGTTCAAGCGAGGGCGGGCAAAAATTCCTTCCCCCCAACCCCCTTCCTTTTTGCCCG
>Ga0209542_10001013_pt1 | contig 67029 bp, 66 predicted proteins | sample RifCSPhighO2_01_FD_184028 | JGI IMG/M metagenome (GOLD analysis project Ga0209542, IMG submission 184028) | Soil microbial communities from Rifle, Colorado - Rifle CSP2_plank highO2_0.1 (SPAdes) (version 2) | ecosystem: Environmental > Terrestrial > Deep subsurface > Rock core/Sediment ...
TTGGCGGGGACGCGACCGGGCTTCTTTGGTGTGGTTGATTCTGCCACCCTTGGGCCTGCTTTCTTATATGAAATTTCTCGCTACCAAAGCAGGAGATGCCTTTTATTTCCTCAAGGTCAGCCCGGACTTTGGCCCCAACCTGGTGATCAGCAAGCTCATATTGCTCCACCAGGTTTTTTTTCGCTACGCCAGGATGTTATTGTTTAGCAGCCACACTGATATAACTTTTGCTATCATTCTTCTCGAGTTCATCGTTGGGGTTATGTTTCTGGTTCTGACTATCACTGCGTTTAGGAAGATGCGTCTCTCCTACGCCATCTACATGCTGCTCTCGTATCTGATCCCGACCTTTACCGGTACCTTCGCCACCCAACCACGTTACGTCTTGACCGCCTTTCCCGCCTTTATCCTTCTCGCCGTTTGGTTCGACAAGCAAAACTCCCTCACCAAACGGTTTTATGTCGCGGCAAATGTGATTTTTGGTATTATTGCCATTGCCCTTTTTACTCGTGGCTATTTCATCGGTTAACTTTTAGAATCACTTTATGATCAAGAAACTCTCCGTCTTTCTTCCGGCGTATAACGAAGAGGGGAATCTCCCATATCTAATAGATCAATGCGATAAGTACCTTTCCGAAACCCTTGACCAATATGAAATTATTGTCGTCGATGACGGCAGCATCGATAATACTGCCTCTGTAGTTTTCGGACTTACGAAAAAATACAAAAAGCTAAGATTGGTAAGACACCACGGCAACCAGGGTTATGGCCAGGCCATTCGAACCGGAATCAAAGAGAGCAAATACCCCTGGACCTTTTTCATGGACAGCGATAACCAATTCAAAATCGAAGATATTAAGGAATTTCTAAGCAACGACGACTATGACCTCGTCATTGGCTACCGCATCAAGCGCGACGATCCGGTCAGACGCCTGGTTGCCAGCCGCGTTTATGGCCTGTTCGTCAAAACTCTTTTCGGGCTCAAGGTAAAGGATATTGACTGCGCCTTCAAGGTCATGCGTCGCGATGCCATCGCCGATCTTGGTATTATCTCCAATAGTTTTTTTGCCAGCACCGAACTCCTGGTCCGCGCCAGGAAAAACGGTTTGAAGATCAAGGAGATCGGTGTCAATCATTATCCCAGAAAAGAAGGGGTGAGCACCGTAACCTTTGCCCGCGTAAAGCAATCATTGGCCGAACTGGGCAAACTCTATGCAGCGCTTCATTAAGTCAATCCTCACCCCAACCGCCAGGTCCTCTGCCTTCTATTATTTCGGCAACTTCGCCATCAGTTTCCTCCGCTACTTATTTCACCTCCTCCTTCTCCGTTTGCTCCTCCCCGCTGACTACGGCGAGTTCCTGGCCTATCTGTCTCTACTTTATCTGTTGGGGATCCCCAATGGTACCGTAAGCAACGTCGTAATCAAATACGTCGCCGGATTCCGAGGTAAAAAAGACAACCTGTCCATCAACGAGCTCTTCTATTATCTGATCGAAAAACTAACTCCGCTAAGCCTTGGCTTAGGCTTCCTGCTGATCTTTTTCGCCAAGTTTCTTTCGATCATCTTCAAAGCCCACCCGGCTGCCTTCGTAATTCTGGGTCTCTATTTGTTCATTAGTCTTGTCAGCACACTGGTCAGGAGTTATCTGTTGGCTTTTCAACGCTTCGTCGCTCAAATACTTCTTGGTTTCCTGGAGATCATTACTACTTTGATCCTCGCCTTCCTCTTCATCAACCTTGGTCTCTCGGCTACCGGCGCGGTCCTGGCCCTAATTTTGGCCGGAGTCGTCAGTCTGGTTATTTGCCTGGTCCTCATCCGGAAAGCTATCTTTCCGGCTCGGCTTCACAGCCGCAAGCCCTTCAAGTTGTCTTCTTTTACCGGCTACAGTTTGGTGAACGCCATAGGATCACTCTCTTTGATTTCAACCGATATCTTGCTCGTCCGTTATTTCTTTTCCGAACACGCATCCGGAATTTATTCTTCGCTTTCCGTCATCGGCCGAATGATCTACTTCGGTCTTGGTCCGTTGATCGCCCTGGTTCTCCCGGTTGTTAGTCACCGCCACGCCGCTACCGGTGCTACCCGGGGCGTCTTCGTGAAGCTCGGATCCGTCGTCCTATTATTCGGTCTCTCCGCTACTCTTATTTTTTCTTTGTTTCCGGAGTTTATTATAGGCACTCTTTCCGGGAAGAATTATCTCGAAGCGGCAGTTTTTCTGCCGTCCGTTGCTACAGGTATGCTCTTTTTCTCCTTTAATCTTTTTATTATTACTTATTTCATGGCCATTGGCAGGCCGCAAATTAATTTGTACCTCCTCCTTGCCACCATCGCCCAACCGGTTCTAATTTCCGTTTTTCACAACTCACTGAATCAAGTCGTTTGGCTAAACCTAACGATAGAGACCGCGTTGTTTGTATCCTTAATCTGGCAAGTCAGAAAACAACAGATATAATCAGCGATAGCTGATGAAAAAGACAATTGTTTCGGAACCTTTGATGGCTGACCCAAATCTACTTTCGGTAATTATGCCCGCCTACAACTGTGGTACTGTCGACCGCGACATGCTTGGAATCCAGAAATATTTGGAGGAGCTGAACCGCCCTTACGAGATAATCTGCGTCGTCGACGGTCTAAAAACAGAGAAGGACAAAACCGAGCAATTGGCGAAATCAGTCCGTGGTCCGAGGATCAAAGTCTTTTTCTACAAAGAAAACCGCGGCAAGGGCTACGCCGTTCGTTTCGGGATGGCCCGGGCCCGTGGGGGAGTGGTCGCCTTCATCGATGCCGGTAACGACCTTAGTGCCAGTGGTATTGGCCTCGCATTGGAACACATGAAGTGGTACAAAGCGGATATCATCGTCGGCAGCAAAAGACACCACGCCAGCCGAGTCGAGTATCCTTTTAGTAGAAAAATTTTAAGTTACTTCGTTCAACGGGCCACCCGCTTTCTTTTTGGCATCAATGTCTCCGATACCCAGACGGGATTGAAAATTTTTCGCCGCGAGGTACTGGAGAAAGTATTACCACGTCTTTTGGTAAAACGTTGGGCGTTTGACCTCGAAATGCTCGCCGCCGCCCACCGGCTGGGCTTCACTCGCATTTATGAGTCTCCGGTAGAGCTTCAGTTCAACTTTGCCAGTAATATCACTCACAACGCAGTGGTTAATTTTGCGGTCGACTATATGGCCATTTTCTATCGGACTCGCATTCTCCACTACTACGATGAAGGCAATCACGATCTCTGGGCCGACGACCCGAACCTGAAGTTGAAGTACTCCAGCAAATGATAAAAAAACCCCTCGTCACGGTCATAGTCATTGACTACAAGAAAAGTAATTCCTATTTGACCGAGTGTCTCGAGGCGATTGGCAGACAAAGTTACGAAAACTTCGAGGTCGTTCTCGAGTCGGACCACCCCCTCAAACTGAATTACCCCAAACTCAAGATCGTCAACTACCGCGGCTCCTACCGTTCTCCCGCCTTCAAACGCGATCACGCCGGTCAGATCGCCCGCGGCGAGATCCTCGCCTTCATTGACGATGATGCCGCCCCGGAAAAAGACTGGCTCAAAAATCTGGTCAAAAATTTCACCAACCAAAAAGTTACCGGCGTCTGCGGTCCCGGTATCACACCCCCACATGTTAGCTGGCAGGAGGCAGCCTCCGGCTGGATGTCTGCTTCCCCCCTGGGGGCTGGTCCCTATACCTACCGATTCTTACCGGGAAAGAAACAGTTCGTCGACGATTATCCTTCGATGAACCTCGCCGTCAGGCGCACTGACTTTCTTGCTGTTGGCGGTTACGATAGCCACTATTGGCCGGGGGAGGACACGAAGCTCTGTCTTGATTTGGTCACCAAACTGCAAAAGAAAATCGTTTATGATCCCAAAGTTGTTGTTTATCATCACCGCCGTCCACTCTGGCGAGGGCACCTCAGGCAGAACGGCAATTTTGGTCTCCACCGGGGTTTCTTTGCCCGCATTCTGCCTCAGACCTCCTTTCGCCCCGTTTATCTTGGTCCACCATTTATGGTTGCCGGCCTAATCTACCTCCTCCTTTCCCCCGGGATTTTCCCGACGCTAACCCTCTTGGGATGGATTCTTTTCGTCTGTTACCTCCTCGCCGTCACCGTCAACTCCTACTGGATCTATACCCGCTCCCAAAGTCTCTTTCAGGGGGTGTTGTCCTTTTTCGTCGTCCTTATCACCCACCTCTGGTACGGCCTTCGCTTCCTCCAGGGCTTCTTTTTCACAACCAAGCTACGCCGTTAAATTTACCGCCTCTTCCAGTCGCTCCAATTGTTTGTCTTGTGCGTCTTGGGTCGAGTTTATCTCGTCTCTCATTACATCAAATTTCTTTCCGAGATTGTCAACTTTCTCTTCAACGCCATCCAGCCTCTCTTCAACCTTATCCAACCTTGCTCCCAAGTCATTCATAATTCTCTCCTCGCTCTCTTGCACGACTGCCTTGATGGTGGGTGTAGTCACGTTCTCATGAAAATCGAGCATGAGATCGTACATAGATTCCTTAAACCACTTCTTATCAGCTGAAGAAAACGCCATATCTTCAGTATACTACTCATCATCAAGACGCTGTGGGGGCATTTTCCATCGCCGCCTCAACCTCCTCGTTCGCCTGGGTTAAGTTATAGATATGCTGCCTGACTCTCCTAATAGCCCTCCAGCCGTAGGTGAAGAGGAACTGCCAATCTCGAATCCTGCCACTGGCGAGGAACTGAATCTGTCGCCAGATGAAATTCGGTGAAAAAGCAACCCCATACATTTTTTTGATTGCTTCGTAATATCTCTCATGAGGAATCGGCGTCTTTACGATTAGCTTACTCATATCATGATCGTTGTAATCGTTAGTCAACAGCACACCTTTGTCGATACATTCCTGGTGATACGGTGTGAAGTCAAGCGGGGTACAGAGAGTCACCTGGAGAGTTCGCGCCAGCCCGGAGTACATCAGATACTCCACATACTTCACCGTCTGGTCGAGCATCTTTTGCGTCTCCCAGTAGTAGCCAACCATCACCGTCATGTGCGGGTGCATCCCGTACTCGGTCATCCACCGAAGGCATTGCTCGATATATTTTTTCTGATACCCTTTGTCGAGACGGCGCAGCGTTTCGTCACTACCGGACTCCAGACCGATTAGAACAAACCGAAAGTTCGCCTCGGCCATTAGTCTGATCGTTTCCTCATCCAGGTACTCAAAGCGGGTATTGATACCGAAGTAGCACCCTTTCTTGTGCAGACCCCTGTCAATGATCCCCTGAGCGAACTCGCGCGCATCAGCACCCCGGTACCAAACGCCGGAATCATCAAAAATTTCTTTGACATGGTATTTGTTGATCAGCATTTCGTACTCGTCCAGGCTTTTGTCCACATCCATCTTGGTAAAGGTCAGATCCGGTCCGTTGTAGCGGCAGAAAGTGCATTTGCCGAACATACAGTCACGAATGACCGAAGTGGCGTACGTCCCTGGTATTTGTAAGTAGTTGCCGTTTTCGTAGGCATAGTTTTTCCACTCGACCAAATCGCGATCAACAATGGGGGACTTGTTCACCGGCTCGACCCGACGGAATTCGCCAGTATCCCGGTACTCGCCACCCTTGATCCGAATTGTTAGCCCCTCGATATTGCAATTCTTTCTCCAATTGGCTTGATGATCTCTGATGTACGGCAGTAACTTCGCCAAAACAAAATCGACATGGTTGCTCTTTAGGACCACGTCCGTTCTCGAGAGATCGAGGGTTTCTTCCGGTTTTCGCATCGAGTGGTAGCCGGTCATGATGAAGATGGTTTCGGGTAAGACCCTCTTTAGGTCATTCGTCAATTGCCAGTAGAACTTCATTACCGGGGTGGTGCTTTCAAAGACAACTACGTCCGGATTCCAACGGACCAGATCGGAGAACCATTTTTCGAAAGTCTTGAGCTTCGCATTGCCATCGTCCCAGCGGATTTTGAACTTCAGCTGCTTCAGCCATGTGGCCGCCTGGGCGTAGGTGACCGGCAGCAGGTAGGTCGGTGTTTTGAAATACTGGACGTTTCTGTTTTGGGAGACCATCGCCTTCTGGCCACGGGCATTCACGATCGGCGGGTAGGAAATAGCGACTTTGAGACTCTTTTTTGTGGCCATAACTTGTTTCCGTCCAATTATATCCTAAATCTCGGGTCAGACATTTGGCCACAAATCAGTATGTGGTTTACAGTTAAGTGTAAACCATAAACAAAGTGCTGAGATTTTGTTATAATACAGCTATGGTTAACCAAAGTAATAGGGAACAAATCATAGAATACATCAAATCGCGAAGTCAAACCAGGGTCGATGACCTTTGGAGACATCTCAAGATAAGCCGTGTTCTAATTCATAGATATCTAAAGGAGATGCTTGGTGAAGGAAAACTGGCTAGAGTAGGCAAGCCACCTCTTGTTTTTTATATACATCTGAATGGAGATTTGGCTGGCGTGAAGGAGGAATTTGAGATACCAAAAAAGATAAGCGATGTCATCGAAAACGACTATCTCTATGTCTCTCCATTGGGAGAAATAATTGAAGGAATTGAAGGGTTTCTCCGTTGGGTAAAGGATATAAAAGAAGATCGTCGTGCGGTTCCGCTAGCAAAAGAATACGTCCAAAGTCGTTCTTATGCCGATAGCTATATTAATCGTTTCGGGTATATTAATGCGACCAAAAGGATCGGGAGCATTTTTCCGGATACAGCGCTCGACAGGTTATATTATCTGGATTTTTATAGTCTACCGAAATTTGGTAAAACAAAACTCGGTCAGTTGGTGCTTTATGCTAAACAAGCCCAGAAAATTAGTCTGATCGAAGAGATTGCTCCACATTTTCGCCATACCGTAAAAGATTTAATAGAGCGCTACAAGGTCGACGCCATTGGTTTTATCCCCCCCACCATACCTCGAAAATATCAGTTTCAGAAAGAAATGGAAAAGAAAATTGCCTCAAAGCTACCGAGAATAGAGCTCGTCAAAGCATACATTGGAGATATTCCAGTAGCGCAAAAAACTCTTAGCAAACTTGAGGATCGTGTCATCAACGCCAGGGGATCAATCTTTATCAAGAATGAAACGAAACACTACAAAACCGTTTTGTTGGTTGACGACGCTGTGGGTTCGGGTGCCACCATGAATGAGACTGCAGTCAAGCTCAAACAAACGGGGGTGGCAAAGAGAGTAATCGGTCTAGCCGTTGTCGGTAGCTACAAGGGATTCGATGTGATCAGGGAAATCTAGAAGAACACCTCTGTAATTATATTGGTTCCGCCAACTCCCTGCTCCCGCAGGATGTCATAAACATCATTGATCATCTTCGCATTGCCGCACAGGTAGCAGACTGTCTTGGAGCTAACCGGATGTTTTTTCAGATAGTCGGTCACCCTGCCCTCGAAATCTCCCCCTTTTTCTCTCGAAACACAGGAAACATACCTGCTTTTGGGATAGTCTTTAGTGTCGTAGCCCTCGTTCTTATAGCTCACCCCATGAAGAATCTTGTAGTCGAGCTTCGAGTAGGAGAGGGCAAAGGAGTGAAAGGGAGCGATTCCGGTACCCGTCCCGATAAAGAGATATTTGTTCTTCGTGTCTTTGGGATCGGCGATGGTGAATAGACCGTAGGCGCCGTCAATGGTGATCTCATCCCCAGGCTTAAGCTTGGCCAGTTTGGGAGATAACGCCCCATCCGCAATCGTTTTAATAAGGAACTCAAGATATTTTTCGTCCTCTCCTGAATATGTAGAATATTCCCGATTGATCGCGTCTTTGGGCAGACCAAGGTTGACGCACTGTCCCGGAGTGAATTCGAAACCTTTTCTTTCCACTCGCAGTACAAAAGTCGAGTCGGTCAGGTGCCTTACCTTGAGTACTTTTACTCTTGCAATCTTGTTCATTTTTTGATTGTACAATACATTTATCATCCCCGTTTTTGGATGTTGACATAGTTATCAACAAGGGGCATATTGCGTTTAACACAATTATAAATTTCGAAAAACATCAATGGAAAAAAGAAAGTTGAATCTTTTAGATTACATTCGTTGCCCTCAGTGTAATAGCATCAACATGAAGGATGGGGTCAAATTCTACAGTTGTCTTGACTGTAAAAGTAAGTACCCGGTTATTGATAAGATCCTGATACTTGTTCGACCCAAGGGGCAGCAAGCCATCAAAGATCTCTGGAACAGGAAAGAAAAATTCAGTGAATTTGAATTTTTCACTACAAAAAGAGTTGAAAAGATAGCTCACCAGTACACAAACAGCAATAGTCTGACCCTTGATGTTGGCTGTGGTGTTGGCGCTTATCAAAAGGATTTCAAAGGTTCAACTGTCTCGTTTGACTACGTCCCATATTTTCTGAAAAAAGCCGCCAAGAAATTCGGATCAAGCAATCGTTTATTTGTGGTTGCTGATGCAACGGAATTTCCTTTTCAGGGCAACAAATTCGATCTTGTCTTCTGCTCTCAGGTCATCGAGCACTTTACTCCCAAAGATTCCGAAGTGGTCCTGAAAAACATGGTTCGCGCCACCAGAAACCACATCGTAATTGATACCCCAAATGATGGTAACCCATTCATACGTACCCTAAGGGCTATTTTCTATCCCGGTGTTGCTGACTCCGATCCCTCAAACAAAAATAGAGATACGAGAATGATGCATCACAAACTTATGGGACGCGACGATTTGGAAAAGTATGGTTTTGAGGCCCATTCGTGCATTGGTTATGTTTCTCGCCACAAATTCCAGATCGGTTCGCTGTGGTCGATCTATGATTTTATTGCCTGGTTATTCCCGGATTTCGGAGGCAACCTAATTGGTGTATATACCAAGAAATAGGCGGTATTCAAAACCCACAGTTTGAATTAATATGGGGAAAGTGAAAAACCTACCCAAGATTTCGATTATCATCCCCACGAGAAATTCAGAGTGGATCTTGTCTATCTGCCTAAAAGGAATATCGACGGCTGCTTATCCAAAAAATAAGATTGAGATAATTGTCGTTGATAACGAAAGCTCTGATAGCACAATCAAACTTGCAAAAAAGTATGGAGCCAAGACCCACATCTTATTCGGAAAACCACCATTGGTTTGTCAACAGCGCAATCTCGGTGCCAAGAGAGCGACGGGTGAGTACTTGTTATTCCTTGATCACGACATGGAAATTTCAAAAGGGCTACTTAATGACTTTGCCAAACGGGTCGAAAAGGGGGGGGCAAAGTATGACGCCTGGTATATACCGGAAAAAATAATTACTGGTAGTAAATTGTTGACCGCTCTTCGAAATTTCGAAAGGCCGTTCTATAACGCAACATCAATCGATGCTGTTCGTATTATTCGAAAGATAGACTTTTTCAAAACAGAGAAGCAGTGCGACCCATTACTTTCCGGTGGTCCTGCCGACTGGGACATGGATATTCAGTTAAGACAAATTGGCTGTAAATTCGATTCCATATCTCAACCACTTTATCATCACGAAGAAAGAATGAACTTTTTTTCCTACATCCTAAAAAAGGGTAACTGGATTGGGGGAATCGAGACATACAAACAAATGTGGACCAAAAAATATAAAGGAAAATTCAAGCCGGTGATTGACGAGCAATTTGGTTTGAAATACAGAATCTTTACGGTATTCTTTGAAAAAGGAAAGTGGAAAAAAGTATTCGGTAGACCAGACTTGTACCTGGGCGTCCTTTGTATTAAGCTAGCGATGCTTTCACTTGCCCTGATCAAATCAAAAAATAGATGAAAAAAGAAAATCTATACATTCTCGGTGCTGGAGGAATGGGGAGAGAGATCCTAACATATTACAGTGACCAGGGGTTTATAGATTCTGTCAAAGGCTTTGTCGAACAACACAGCACCAGGGCAGGCCAGCTCGTCAGAGCAAAAAAAATCCTTGATGAAAGCGAGCTACCCAAAAATAAGACAGATACCAAACTTATCGCAGGAATAGGGAACCCGATGAAAAAGAGGTGGATTGAAGAATTAGAATCCTCCGGATATTGCTTCGATACACTTATCCACGAAAGAGCCTATGTCGGTGAGAGTGTAAATATTGGTGAAGGATCAATTGTCTGCCCCGGAGCAATTCTGACCTGCGATATTTCTCTTGGTAAGCACTGCATTGTCAACTTAAAGGCTAGCATCAGTCACGATTGTGAGATAGGCGATTATGTTACAGTCTCACCAGGAGCCACAATCGGAGGAAGAGTGGTAATTGGCGATGAGACTTGGATAGGAATGGGGGCGACAGTTATTCAGGATGTGAAAATCGGAAAAAGAGTTTTTATCGCCGCCGGGGCAGTGGTCGTTGATGACATTCCGGACGACTGTTTGGTTATGGGAGTTCCGGCTAAAGTAGTTAGAAAATTAACACCCGAGTCCTGGAAACACTTAATGTAGAAACTAATAAATGATATTTGTAACCAGAACTAAGCTACCACCAATCCATCGCTACTATAAATATCTCCGGCAGATTTGGGCTAGCAACTGGGTCACCAATAATGGCCAGTTGGTTCAGGAGCTCGAGTTAAAACTTAGGGACTATCTAAAAGTCTACAACCTCTCTTTGGTTACGAACGCCACTATCGCCCTCCAGATGGCCATCAAGTCCCTGAAAATTGAAGGAGAAGTGATCACCACCCCCTTTACCTTTGCAGCCAGCACCAACGTAATTCTATGGGAAAAGATGAAGCCGGTTTTTGCTGATATTGATCCAGAAACCTTCAATATCGATCCCAAAGATATCGAAAAGAAGATTACCAAAGATACGAGAGCAATATTGGCAGTTCATGTCTATGGAAATCCCTGTGACGTAGAGCGAATTGAGGAGATCGCACAAAAGCACAACCTTAAAGTGATTTATGACGCTGCTCACGCTTTTGGAGTCGAGTATAAAAACTCGTCGATCCTAAACTATGGCGATGTCTCAGTTTTGAGTTTTCATGCCACCAAGGTTTTTAATACCATCGAGGGCGGGGCTCTAGTATCCCCAAACCAAGAACTAGACGCCAAGTTTAGACTGCTGAGGAACTTCGGGATCGTAAATGAGGAAAAGGTGATCCACCCCGGCATAAACGCCAAAATGAACGAATTCCAGGCGGCAATGGGTCTATGTAATCTTCAGACAATAAATCGGGACATTAGGGCCAGGGATAAAATGTACCATCTGTATATCTCGGGGCTGAGTAAAATTAAAGGTCTGAAGTTCCAAAGACTGACAGCCTCAAGATACAACTACAGCTATATGCCCGTTATCTTCAGGGATAAAAAACACCGCGATTTAATTTACGACCGACTGAAGGAAAACGGAATTCACGCACGCAAATATTTCTATCCGCTTACGAGCAGTTTGGACTATTTTTCGCAATCCGAAAGGACATCGCATCAAAACAGCCTTCCGGTAGCGGTAAGTATAGCTGACCGGGTACTATGTATACCGCTATTTTCAGAACTTACCGTAGAAATTGTCAAAAAGGTGGTCGATCTGATTGCCAAATACTCGTAAAATATAATAAAATCACCTCAATTACTGGAACAATAATGCTTAAATTCATCTCCAAATCAAGACTAATCAGGCCAATCGCCAGATTCATCCATAAGATCTGGATGGATTACAGATGTGGCGTAGTAGTCTATTACGACGACCCCGAAAGAGCCAGGGTCATTAAATTGGTTAGACAAGTCAAAGGGGAGGTGGACCTTCTTCTCGGTGACAACGAGGGCTACACTATTTACCGAACCGTCATAAATACGTCAAAAATAAAGGGCGATATCGCTGAGGTTGGCACATATAAGGGTGGCTCTTCAAAAATAATCTGTGAAGCCAAGGGGAGGAAAACACTACACTTGTTCGATACTTTCGAGGGTCTGCCTGAACTAAGTAAGCTATACGATACCAGATTGGTTCAAAAAGGGGATTACGCTGCATCACTGATCGAAATAAAGCGGTATCTGAAAGGTTTTAAAGGCGTTCATTTTTATAAAGGACTATTCCCTTCAACCTCAGGGCCGGTAAAAAACAAGAAATTCTCATTTGTAAACCTGGACGTCGACATTTATGAATCAACCCTTTCTGGGCTAAGGTTTTTCTACCCCAGAATGACTAGGGGAGGGATCATCATTTCTCATGATTACACCAGTTTTCGCGGGGTCAAAAAAGCTGTCGATGAATTCTTTGAAGACAGAGTCGAGCCGGTGGTCGAACTCTCTGGCACCCAATGTTTGATAGTAAAGATCTAAGAAATCGTCTTTCCAATAATTACCTTCGAAGATTCAGGTAGGACGGTCTTGGACTAGCAAGTAATTCCGAAAGAACCACCGGAATATCTTCTTTTGTCTCCGGCCAAACACTGTCTATCCCCGGGAACAGAGCCATCACCCCTCTGTCCTCTTCGGACCAATGGGAAAATCCATCGTGGCCATAGTCCCTGTCTCTTCCCCCACCGATCAACTTAACTGGAATTCCTTCGCGGTTGACATAATTTCTTATCGTTTCGAAAGGTCGATAAAGCAAAAAAGGCGTAATCGAGTAAACCACCGGTATGATCCCTTCTATAGCCAGTCCAATTCCTACACCCATCATCGCTTGTTCAGCCGCACCGACGTTAACAAACCGTTCGGGGAAGTCGCGTCTTATTTTGTCAAACATGCCGTAACCAAGATCTCCGGTGACAACCCAAATTCGAGTATTCTCATTCATTCTGGCATGAAGCTCGTAGGCAAACCAGCCGCGCATGCTTCCGTGTCTTTCAGATTTACTTAAGTGTTCGACCATAAGTTTAGTGCTAATTCATATTGTTCTCGCGTCATCTTGTGATAATGAGCAGGCAGCCCCTGGAGGAACGGAAGTTCATCCACTCTAGTGTAGGCAAAAACAATAACAGGCTTTACTGCTCGTAGCAGAAGGGCGCTCTTAAGATCCTCGAGATCATGTCCGTCAACCTCGACCAAGTTCAAGCCAAATGATTGAAGGGATACTGCTAATTGTTTGGTATCAACTTCGCCATAGCCGCCGAAGCCGTTGGCGTTCACGACTGTTTTTAGGTTAGTTAGTTTTTCTTTGGCGGCAATCCTGACCGCTTCCCAAATGCTCCCCTCTGCGCACTCACCATCAGAGACAGAACAATAGACATTTCTTTCACGATTTGCCAAAGCCATGCCAACGGCAATAGGGAGCCCCTGCCCCAAACTACCTGAGGACACCTCAATTCCCAATTCGACGTTCCTGTCCGGATGAATTCCAAGAGTATCAAGATTTGGATTATTCAACAGTCCGTACCTTTCCATCACGGCATAGAGCGCACTAGCGGCATGACCATTACTCATCACGTATTTCTCATCAGTCTGCTTCACCGCGTAAATCGCCTCGACAATATCGACGACGGAAAGGGCTGAACCAAGATGTGTGGCACCAGCTTCATAAGACATTTCAATTATCCGTCGCCGGTTATGAATCTGCTCTGATCGCATCGACTGTCTTTTTAATACCTTCTAATAGATCGTAACGGGGCTGCCAACCAAGTCCACAAAGAACTTTATTATCAGCTACCCACATCGTTTCAGTATCATACACCCTCAGTCTGTCGGTTGTCTTTATATTTAGAACTTTCCCGGTCGCTTGTTCGATGGCTCTGACCACTTCTTCGTTTGTATATTGGACACCACTACCAATATTGACTACCTCACCCGAGAGAGACGCAGCACTTTCCGAAACTAGGATCATTCCGTCAACGAAGTCATCGACAAAAATCCAGTCATGAACCCCAGGAGCCAGGGTCAGCTCCTCGCCGCTTAGAGCGCATCTAATTGCCGTTGGAATAAACCTGTTGGCCGCCTCTCTGGGGCCGTATACCGAAAACGGCCGGACGGTGACAATTGGCAGTCCGAGCTGACGGGCGAATGCTCTAACCAAAAATGTTGCCCCGACTTTTGTCGCTCCATAAAAGGTGTCCGTTTCGGGGAGCATGTCTTCCGCCATGGGCCGCATTTGTTTTCCGTATTCACTTGAGGAGCCGGTGTTCACAAAGGCCCGAAATCCCGTTTCCATCGCCGCTTCGAGCAGGTTAAAAGTTCCAACCAAGTTGGCTCGGAAGATTTCCCCTACATCTGTTTGCTGATAGTGGTTTCCATATGCGGCGAGGTGAAATATTATTTCCGGCCTTTCTTCCCGCAGGGTTTTCTTCAAAACGTCCATAGAACTCAACGCCTCTCTGGCTAGTGGAACAGGCTTACAACCTCTTTCGGTCAACCGCTGGATCAGATGCGAGCCGATGAAGCCACGAGAGCCGGTGATCAAACACTTTTCCTTCATAAGAATAGACTAATCAGGATTCTATCATAATGAAAAATCATGGAATATAATCCTGTTTATGCCAAAAGCGAAAAATGATTCATTACGGGAAAAGTGTCCCATCTGCCCTAGCTTTGGTTATAAGGTGATCTACCCGTCATCCGTCAATTTTGGTAAGGATCTCAACGGGAGGACTTTCTCAGCCAGACGTTTCCCAGATCGTGTTCATGGAACCATAGTCAAATGTAATAAATGTGGACTGGTTCGGACACTTGAGATTATTGACAGCCACCAATTATCTGCTCTCTACCATAATAGCCAGTTTACCTACAATAGTCTTATCGACAACTTGCGTTTCTCTTATGCCAAAATAGTGCAGGAGGCATTGCGGTATTCCAAACGGAAAAATAATTTTCTGGATATAGGTTGCGGAAACGGTTTTATGCTAGAAGAAGCTCAAAAAATCGGCTTTAAGAAAGTCTATGGAATTGAACCTAGTTGGAACGCCATATCTAAGGCAGGCAAAAGTGTTAAATCGAATATTAAACACGACATTCTCCGTCCAGGAATTTTCAACAAAAATAGCTTCGATGTGATCACCGTCTTTCAGGTGTTCGACCACATACCTGACCCAAATCATTTTCTGAAAATATGTCTGACCCTTCTCCGGCCCAAAGGTGTCCTGGTGCTAATGAACCATGATGTCGAATCCATTTTTGCCAGGGTTCTGGGGGAGAAAAGTCCGATAATAGATATCGAACATACGTACTTTTATAGTCAAAAAACCATAGCTAAAATACTAAGGAAGAATGGCTATAGACTGCTAAAAGCTTATAGTCCTTCAGCAAAAATTAGCATTAGGTATCTCATGAGACTTCTTCCTCTCCCAAATAATATTAAACGATCGATACAGAACTCAAACATTAAACCACTTGACATAAACTTAACCATCAAGCTGGGAAACATCTGTGCCATAAGTACAAAGAGATAATATGATAATTGAATTCTTCGCTCAAAACCCGACCTTGTGGACAATCTTTCAAAAAATATTTGGTAACGATAAACAAAAAGAGGTGCTTTATAGATCTTCTATTACGACCAAGTCCAGTCTTCTCGATTTTGGCTGTTCTTCTGGAAACACCACCGGAGCTTTTTTGGACTTTAATTACACCGGACTCGACATCGACAAAAAATCAATTAAATATGCAAAGAAACGCTGGGCTGGTAAAAAAAATATCAAGTTCATTTGTTCGGACATTTTAGTACACCCGCCCGTTAAACAGAAGTTCGATTATATTTTGTTCGCAACCACAGGTCATCACCTTTCATCAGACATATTCACTCCAGTTACTATTAAATTGGTCAGTCTACTTAAGAAAAACGGACAAATCTGGTTTTACGATATCTTAAAACCTGATAAACGAAACCATTTTCTAACCCGGCTCCTTGCTGCTATAGATCGGGGAAAGTATTTACGAACATTTCCTCAGTACACGGCACTTTTTAAGAAAATCGATGCTATCAAGATAGTTGAAAGCAAAACCATTGTGGTTCAAGGGTCATTGATTCCTCAAGAGGATTATTGTTTTTTTAGACTTAAAAAACGATAGTCAATACCGCAACATAATATAGATAATATGGAAAGACGGAAAAAAATCAGCGCAGTAATTACTTGTTACAAAGACGGTCGGGCGGTACCGGTAATGTATGAAAGACTTAGGAAAACATTTCGAAAACTTGGTGTCGCCTACGAGATAATATTTGTAAACGACGCCAGCCCTGACGACTGCGAAGAGAGGATCCGGAAAATCGCCAAAAAAGATAGGCGGGTTATTGGAATCAACCACACCCGCAACTTTGGTTCCCAGATGGCCTTCACCAGTGGCATGAAATTGTCTACTGGTGACGCAGTTGTTCTCCTGGACGGAGATCTCCAAGACCCTCCGGAGCTAATTGAAAAGTTTTTTCCACTTTGGAACCAAGGCTATGAAGTCGTTTATGGTATTAGGATAAAGCGGGAAGCGCCCAGCCTGATGCAATTCGCCTACAAGATGTTTTACCGGGTTTTTCAGAAACTTTCATACATCAAGGTCCCGGTTGATGCCGGAGACTTCTCTTTGATGGATAGGAAAGTCGTCGACGCTTTGAATCAACTACCCGAGAAAGATCGTTTTATTCGCGGGCTTCGGGCCTGGGTGGGTTTCAGACAAACAGGGGTTCCCTATACTCGACCCGAAAGAATGTTCGGAAAAACAACCAATAGTATCCATCGTAATTTCGGTTGGGCCAGAAAAGGACTTTTTTCCTTTTCATACGTGCCACTCGAGATGATCACCTATTGTTCTCTTTTTGTAGCACTCTTATCCTTCTTGGGTATCCTTGCCCAGATCATCCTTAAAATTTTATATCCGGAAACACCTCGGGGATTACCCATTACGCTCATCTCAATTTTATTTCTGGGTAGTATCCAGCTACTTTCTTTAAGCATCTTGGGAGAATATATCGGAAAAATATTCGAGGAGGTTAAAAACAGACCTATGTACATTGTCAAAGATGTGATTAACAAACCTAAGAGAAGATGATTGTCGAACAGCTGGCTCAAAACCCAATTTTATGGACCATTTTTGAAAAGATTTTTGGTGCTGACAAACAAAAGGAAATTATCTATCGATCCGCGGTAACCACAAATAAAAACTTACTAGATTTCGGTTGTTCATCCGGAAATACCACCGGGGCATTTTTGGATTTCGACTACACCGGTGTCGACATCGACAAAAAATCGATCGAATATGCAAAAAAACGCTGGTCGGGATATAAAAACATAAAATTTATTTGTGCAGACATCTTGAGCAAGCGATTCGATCGTCAAAAATTTGACTTCATTCTGTTTGCTGGGACCGGCCACCACATATCCCCGGACCTTTTTACAAAAATCACAAACAAATTAGTCAGCTTGCTTAGAGTAACTGGGGAGATCTGGTTTTTTGATATCTTGAAACCAGACGAAAAGAGCCATTTTCTGACCCATGTCCTCGCCGCTATTGATAGAGGGAAATATATTCGGACATATTCACAATACAAGTTAATTTTTAGAGGAATTAAAGGAATTAAGATTGCTGAAAGCAAAACAATCAAGGTCTCGGGAACTCTGATTCCTCAAGAGGATTATTGTTTCTTTCGGCTGGTAAAAAAGTAGACCCCAATTCATTTGACTGCGTATATTTTTACCACCGGTCCCGATGTTCTGTCGCTGGGAGAGAACTCCTTGATGAGCCTTACACCGGGGATGTCATTGTTCAGCAATTGCGAAAAATAATCTCTGCCTCTTTTGGCGACGTAATACATCAACTCGTGCTGGGTGCCCCGTTCTATCTCGTGACCATGGTTAAAAAAAGGTAGCACATCATCTTTGATATAAGTGTTCGCCAGATAGATCTTTCTGGGATCGTCGGAGTACAAAAACATCCCGTAGGTATAGCTGGTGATCACGATATATTTTGCTCCCTCGGATAATATCTGGTCGAATGGTCTGAAGTTGAAGTAACCATATATATCCCGCATCGTCGGGTTTGACGACGCTCGTCTAATCGAGTCTTCCGGCATGAAACTCGGCCAAACTGGGTCGATTTTAGAATCGATCAGGTCAACAATCTCATATGTGTTCTTTGTATTCACGAATTCGAGGTACTTGTTTTTTACCCCTTCCGGAACTGAATTATCAAAGTAGGCACGGGCAACCCGGTTACGTAGAATGGTTGGGTATTTGGCTTCCAACGGGACCGCGTGAGCTGGATAATCGACAGCAATCCTTGTTCCTTTGGGAATGTTCTGCTCGACCCAGTCCTTTGCGAGCTGGCGCGTCTCTCGGTTTTGCTTCATGAGATCCATTTTTACAACATCAAGTACATTCAGGGAAACTAAAGCAAGTACCATAACGGCAAGTGTAATAGATATAGAAGAGAGCCTGAGTCTGTTAGTTAGGTCCGATAAACTTTTGGCGGCAAATAACAAAGAAATTGGAATTAGACCGACGAATAAATGCATCCACCTAAACGCCCACTTGTAAAAGAAAATGAAGTAAGTAACGCAAATGATGATATATAGGACATCCAGTTTTTTTCTCCTGACAAGGGAGTGTACTGCTCCCAACAAAACCACTAATCCAATGATATAGTTTCGTCTGACAAATTCCGCAAAGTACCAAACGATGATGCTAGGGAGATCATATGAAAAATAAGAAGCAGATGAAAAGGCCACCTTTGCCGCCCCGGATCCCTGAAGAAAAAATTTCATCGACTTGTCGAATTGAAAAATATAATTCAGATTTCCAAGAATCCCAATCAAAATGGCGAGAAATGAAAAGAGAAACCACCTCTTCAGAATCTCCACCAAAGGTTTCTCTCTCTCAATAATATTACTAAGAAATAAAAAAAGGAGTGCCGGAAAAAACAAAACGGTGGTTTGATGCGAGGCAATTGCTAGCCCCATGGCAATTCCCCCGATAGCATATGCTTTTCTGGATTCCGACAAACATATATAACTCATACCAAAGAAGGCGATTGTTGAGGTCAGTGCAGCCAGAGTCTGATGGAGAGCGTACTGTGATTCGAGAACCAACTGCCATTCCACAGCAACGAACAAGGCCGCGATCAAGCCGGTCTTAACAGAACGGTCGATTATTTTCCCCCAATAATAAGCCAACACGACCCCAATCGTTCCCAAAGCGGCCATCACTATCCGCGATAGGAGGACCACTGCTGACGGGTCGGTCAAAAACCGAACCGCTAAATCGACCCTATCTTTGAAAAGTCCAATTAGTTTCCCCACAACAAAGAAAGCCCCATAACTAAAAGTTAATATGTATTTTGTGAATAGAGGATAGTTCACATCTTCAGAGAGTAGCGACAGCCTCTGTCCCATAGACATTGAGTCTAAAATAATTCTCGCTTCATCGGTGTGAATTAACTCCGGAAGACCATACCCAATTCCCCCTAGCCTTACCGCCAGTGCAAGAGCTACAATTAGAGCGAGAAAGATTGATTGGACCCTTTTCATATCGGTAAAGTCTTTTTGCTTGGAAACATTATACTTTAGATAATAATGAAAATTCTGTCTTACCTTCTGACAACACTCCTCTTGGCAATCTTACCGTGGTTTTGGATCCCTAAGGGTTTTGTCTACGTTTCTGAAGAAGCCAACTTCATAAACTACGATATTAAACTTGAGAAGGCTTCGACAATGTGGACAAAAGACTACGGATTTGGCCATGTTGGAGAGGCTTCAAACCAGTCTTTATTGATACCTAATGCAGTTTTTTATCGTACGGCCAAGGTTATTGGCTTTAGTAGTTCAGACACACAGAAATTTTTTCTTTCGTTTATCTTTCTCTCTGTCTCACTGGGCTTTTATTTATTTTCGTCTCTCTTTACAAGAAATAGTCTTATCAAATCGATCGGCTTGTTGGTCTACTTATTCAATTTCTACCTAATTTCCGCGCTGGGGTATACAGGAAAATCACTGCAATTGGTCTTGATGCCGCCGATCTTCTACGTCACCTATAAATACTTAGTGACAAAACGATTTGAGTATGTTCTGCAAAACTATCTTTGGTTTTTCGTGTTTCAGGGAATATATACCAATCTTCCCCTGGCTGTCACCACCATATTTATTTACTTCGCAGCATTTCTATATTATCTGTTTCTCGAAAGGGTTCGCTCCCTGAGTGACGTCTTTAGAAGCTTTCTGCTCGTCCTCGCGTCGATCCTTCCAATACTCGTATATCACTTCATTATTTATTTGGCGGTTCTAATCGATGTCAGTAATAATCCCGGAAATTACAGTTTTACTGCCATTGGAGTTCCTCTAAGTCTTGTAATCCAACTAAGAGGAGCGTGGTGGGAAAAAGGGGGACATATGGGAATTTATTATTTCCCCCTATGGGGTTATTACCGCAACCTGCTGATGGTTTCCATAACCAGCATAACAGCTATCATAGTCCTGCTCTGTTCGGTAAAGGCAACCTGGGGAAAGATATCGAATGACAAAATACGATCCACTTATTGGCTTAGCTTTTATATTTTCTCGCTAGGGCTCGCGGCCGGATTTTATTTTTTACCTGGTTTTTTTGAATGGGTAGTCAACAAGGTTCCGCTTATGGTAATGTTCAGGGAGGCGTGGGCAAAGTTTATCCCCCTTGTGATCTTTTCGTTTTCAGCGATTACTATCGTAGTCTTGGAATATTATCGTGAAAAAGGTTATCGAAAATACCTGGCGCTCGTTTTGGTGTTGGTAATTTATCTTATTTTTCAAAGTTACCCGTTCGTTACGGGAAAAATTATCGACGGTGAAGCCAAGGGATGGAAAAGAAGACTGGTGAAGATCCCTAGCTACTGGGAGGATTTTAGCAAGTGGACGGAGGAGAATCAAAAGGTTATCTTGCCTCTTCCTTTAGGATCAGATCCATTTAACTCTATTTATAATTGGTACGGGGATAACATTGGCAATACAACTGAACGCATACCGTGTGTCCTGGGAAAGACTAATGTAATTTGTAGCAATAAATTAGATAAATATACTTTGATACTAAAATCGTTCATTGACAAGAAGAATTTTGACTTTCTCAAATTAGGAGGAGTCGAGCTCGTACTAATTCAGGACGATCTAGAAATAATTGCTGACAAGGAGCAGCTAAATTGGCAAAAGGAGGACATCAAAGAATTAGTTTCACCCGTCCCCGTCGCGACCTTTGGAGGGAAACTGAGGCTTTATCAGCTCCGAGATCAGTTCATTCGTCCGAAGATATATGCAACACAGGACATTCAGACTGCTGACAAAAATGTCACGATAAGTGACTTGCCTATAAATAAGTATGGCAAAAAGGAAGTCTTTGTATTCGCCAACTCCTCTGTCCCGGTAATACAGAACACAATATCTCCAGAGACAAGTTTTATTAAAGTTTCACAAACCGAATACGCTGTCAAAATCACTAATGCCACAGAACCATTTGTCTTGGTATTTTACGAAGCATTTAACCAAGGTTGGGAAATCCACCTCCAAGATAAACCTCAACTGTCAAAATCTCGAAAAGAAATAAATGACTCTCCCCATTTAACAGTCAACGGTTTTGCAAATGGATGGTACATTGACCCGAAATCGATATGCGACAATTTACCTTGCGAAATCAACCTGGATGTTAATTTCGGTCTCCAAAAATATTTCCTAATTTGCCAATATATAAACAATGGTCTCTTTATCATTGCGATAGTTTCCTTACTCGCCCTTTCAATTACATGGGTATCACAAAAGAAGCGATGAAGTGGCTCACGGTGAATATTATTCCTAAGATCCTCTGCGTAATTTGGTTGCTATTTGTTGTTTCGTATCTCCGCGAAGTCAACTATTTTTCGCTATCCATCGATAAGACTCTTCCCCCCGTTTCCTTGGGTCTTTATCGAGGCGATCCCCTACTGCAGGGGCAATCGGTGTTGATCGACTTTATTTCTGATTATCAAAAACTAGGGGCAATCGGTGTTAGCTTCAACACATTTTATAAAGTCAATAACGATATCCTGAGATTTAGAATTAAAGAAGTTGGGCAAGAAGGCTGGTACTACGAAAACGACTACACAGTTGACCAGTTCCAGCAAAACAAAGTCTTTACATTCCGGTTTCCGGTAATCGACAATTCGGTTGGGAAAATCTACCGTGCTGAGCTCGAATCGCTTAAGGGAGCCAGCGGTGAATTTGTCGCCATTACGAGTCCCCTCACACACTCGGTCATTGCCAAACACATTTTCACCAAAACGAAACTCCTGTCCGACACCAAAGTACTAATTTATTTTGCCTACCACAAGCTGATATTTCTTTTTAGCGATCCGGAGTTTCTAAACCATTTATTTTTATTTTCTATACCCTTATTGTATTATCTTACTTTCTCTCTGGTTGGTTTCAGTATGGGTGCCTTTTCGGTCATAATCTTCTTGTCAATCCTCTTCGATATTATATATACCAAAGAATATTCATCATTCTTAATATTTTCGGTTATTTACGGATGGGGGTTGATGGCACATCGCCATAATGTTGAGAGTCGCGTATCTTCTTCAGTTTTTCTCGCTGTTTTTTCTCTTTCGCCAATACTATATCTTATTGGACAGGCGGGGATGGGGGATAAGGCTGCTGTTTGGGCGTATATATTTCTAGCGTTTTCGATGACACAATCGATTTTAGAAATAAAAGGAAAACCGAAAAGTTTTATCCTGATCAAAGACTATTGGCGCGATTTGGTCGTCGAAGGAAGAAATATGGGACTATTCATTTACCTGATAATAACAGGGGAAATAAATGTTGGCGTCGAACGGGTGAGACTTGGTTTGGGTAAAAAGACAACAGAAATCTCGGATTTCACCAAGCGTATGAGACTTGGTTTGGGTACAAAGACAACAGAAATCTCGGATTTCACCAAGCGTATGAGACTTGGTTTGGGTACAAAGACAACAGAAATCTCGGCGACGGTTAATAACAGAAATCCAAGTTCAGCCAACCCAGAAGGATTACCGGAATTGATCACCTTGGTTCTTTACCGATGGGAGGCCCCCATGCTAAAGACCTATATTTACACCTCTCAATTCTTGGCTTACTTAATAATATCTATTGTAAGGGCAGCAGGCCTTACACTCCGCTATGGCCCATTCGCCCTGTTCGGTTGGCTCGTTTGGTCAACAATAGATCAGGTGAGAGGATATCTCGACTTCTTCCAGGAATTCTTTGTGCAAAACCAAGACGCTCAATTCTGGGACCAGATCGGCAACAGCATGGTGTCCATATATTTAGTGGTTTTGGTTATCTTTCTTTTATTGTTATTTCTGAGGAGGCTAGATCTCAGGAGAAAAACACTTGTGGGTATTGTCATTTTATATTTATGCACAGTCATTGCTCAATCAGTGTTCGATAGGTCCACTCCCTACAGGGACGACCTTAAGATTTGGTCGGTTAGCCCGAATGAGACGGCCGAACCCTGGGTCGATGTCACAATCACGGGTCGCAACTTTGGCGAAACACCATTTTTGGGAAAGGTCTACATCAATGGAGTAGAACAAAGGATAATGAAGTGGGAAAAGAACGAAATTATCTTCAGAACGAACCCACTGACAACCAGGAGCGGTCACCTTGCAATTAGAGGATACAATAAAACGGTCAGCAATGCGGCAACCTTCACTTATACTGGTAATAGGTAATATATGAGAAGGCTGACTAAATTTCTAACGATATTATTGCCGATTATTCTCTTTAGTCCCTCATTGGCGATCTTTTTTTCCTCCGATGACTGGTTTCACCTAAGAGTATCTGCCATTACCCATCTCTCCGAGTTCTCTAACTTCTTTTCTTTTATAAGAAATCCCCAATCCATTGCCTTTTATCGCCCCCTGACTACACAGGTCTTCTTTTTCGCATTTCAGAAATTGTTCGGTGTTAATCCAACACCCTTTCATATTTTTGTCCTGACATGCTTTGCTTTCTCTCTTTATCTTATTTTTAGGCTCTCCAAAAAACTACAAAAGACCAACGAAAAAGCCTTAATATGTACCATACTGTATGGTTTCTCGGTCAGTAACTTCACGCGGCTTTATTTTTTATCGGCCTTTCAGGAGGTTGGCCTGGTGATCTTCTCCTTGCTCTGTATCGAAAGCTATCTTGATAACAGGAAATACAGACCGATCATATTTTTCGTTCTCGCCTTGCTTTCAAAGGAAACGGCTGTAGTCACTCCCTTAATACTTTTTGTCCTCGACTGGGCGAAGAAGAAGATCGAAATTAGAAAACTAACACCTTATCTATTAGTCTTGTTTCCCTATTTATACCTGCGCCTTTTTGTCTTTGGTGTCGTTTCAGGAGAAACGTATGTTTGGAATCCTTCCCCGCTCAAAGCAGCCAACACTCTTATTTGGTACATACTTTGGTCTGTCGGGGCACCGGAACTGCTGGTAGACTACATCGGCAACGGTTTTCGACCAATCGCGCGTTTTTTTAGCGACTTTCCCGGCTGGTGGCCGATCATTCTTGGACTATTGGTACTTAATCTTACTTTCCTCGGATATCTGTTTGCCAAAAAATTGGGCAGGTTTAATCGCCGGTTTGCTAGCTTTATTGTTCTGTTTATCATCTCATTGCTTCCGGTGCTATTTCTTCCCCAGCACAAATTCACCCTCGAGCTTGGTCTGCCCTTAGTCTGGTTCTGTTTTGCGGTAGCCAGACTGTTGCCAGAAAAAGGGAAGATCTTGGCATTTTTTCTTGTCGCTTATCTAACCTTAAATCTTTCCATGAACCACCTCACCTATGCCCGTCACTATTCGGTCGGTCGTGGAGTCGTCTCAAAGAAAGTGTTTGAGTATTTTTCAAAAAATTATTCCACCAGACCACAGAACAGTTACTTTGAGTTTATTAACGACACCCGAGTTTATACAAAGGAATGGGGTTCAAGCAGGCAAATCGCTAATAGCGTCGGAGGATCTGAACTTTTCCGGGTTCTCTATCGCGATCAGAACTACAATGTCTATTATGAAGATTTCCTTGAAGTGAGACCAGCGCTGCAAAGAATTCCAATTAGCTCTAAAATATTCCTTCAATGACAAACAAGAAGTTTTTTGGCACCACACTTATTTTATTGTTCCTGATCGCCCTGGCCCTTCGCCTATATAGAATCAATACGGTCCCCTTGTATGTTGATGAAACCAGTGGGCATTATTGGTTTCTGCATCAGCTTTCACTCCGAAGTGGCAATATCATCAGTCTCCTCTACCGTTCATTATATTTGGGTACTTTTAGTCTTACTTGGTTTCTTGGCAACAACATTCTGGGTGTTAGATTGCCGGCCGCTTTCTTCGGATCGCTACTTGCCCTCACCTTCTTTTTATTTGTTCACGCGCTTCAAAAAGAAAAAAAACTGGGCATATCCCTAGTCGCAGTAATACTAATAATTCTCCTTCCCTGGAGTTACATGATCGGGCGGATCGGCTATACAAACATAGCCATAATTCTTAATTTAATCCTTCTACATCTATATTTTTTTATCGGAGCCAAGAAAATCAAAGACTATCTCTTAAGCCTAGCCTTTCTACTCGTCGCGCTATTTTATTATCAATCAATGGTAGTTATCATTCCGATAATTATCCTATTGATAGCGAAAGAAATTTATTCAGCGTCCACAGACAAAGTCAGGAAGACTACAATCGTATTTTTACTAATAGCCGTTATCTTTTTTTCTCCCTTCGTCATCAACCGATACAATCTTCTTTCGCGTAATAGTCGAGGATTTGACTTAGCTATCTGGCGGGACGTTAATACTCCTCATGAGATCGATAAATACCGCGCCCTCTCCTGGAGCTCACAGCCGACGATCTTCTCTTTCGGTCTTCCTCCAGAGCAGTTAGCAAACAAATTTGTTTATAGCCGAGTCATCGCCAATCTCTCCGTTTTTGCACGAAATTATTTATCCTTCTTTTCTCCCGAGTGGCTTTTCCTAAGAGGCGATGCCATCCTGCGTCACTCGACGGGACAGGTGGGCGCTTTCTACCCCTTCCTTTTGCCGTTTATGCTCTATGGAGCCTTCAAATTTTTCAAAGACGCGGATAAAAAGGCCCGGACCACTTTTCTAGTTTGGATACTAATCTCCCCACTTCCGGCAGCTATTACGAAGGATGGGGCGGGTTATCTGCTTCGCGTTGTCACCCTGCTCCCTTTCCTAACATATTTCTGCGCCCTCGGACTGGTCGAGTCGTTTAGCCTGGTAAGGAAAAACTGGCGCCTGCCATACGGGATGCTCATTGCCCTCGTCAGTCTCTACTCCGTTTACTATTTCTTCTATGGCTATTTCCACGTCTATCCCGCCCTCTCCGCCCGCTCCTATGAGTATGGTTTCAAAGAACTCTCCGATTTTCAAGACACTCACAACCACGCGCCCATGCTCGTCATTTGGGATGGTTATTATCATTACGGCGACTTCCGTTTCTGGCAGAAGACTCCCCTTGGTCAATTCCAGGCCTTCAAGTTGAAACGTCTGGACTACGGCGATTCCACCTTTTGGCAAACTTTTCCAGACCTCTATTTTTCCGCGCCGAAGACAGTCGCTGATTTCAACCTTTTCCTCAAGGATACTAAGCCAGTCTACGTTGTCCTGCCGGACCGGCATTTTGTCAAATACCCGGTTGAGATAGAGGCGTTTCTTGAACCAGTCGAAGAAGTCAAATACCCCGATCAGACCACCGCTTTTCAAATCTTCACTCCCAAGGTGGACAATAAAACCATCTCCCGTTAAACTGTGCTCCAATGAGCAAATCGAAGACCAAAAGCTCGTCGAAGGGAAAGAAAAAAATTGCATTCATTACGGGAATTACCGGTCAAGATGGCTCGTACTTAGCTGAATTACTTCTCGATAAGGGCTACCACATTTTTGGCCTGCTCCGTCGAAAAAGTAAACAGGACTTTGGTAATGTTGGCCACATTCGCAATCAGATAAATTTCGTCTTCGGGGACCTGGCTGATCCGTCTTGTCTTTCGATGTATCTCGCGAAGATAAAACCTGATGAAATCTATAACCTGGGCGCTCAATCACACGTCCACGAAAGCTGGATGCAGCCCTTGGCGACAGCCGACCAGACGGGTCTCGGGGCGCTCCGTATTTTTGAGGCGGTCAGAAACGTCTGTCCAAAGGCTCGGGTCTACCAGGCCAGTACCAGTGAACTTTTTGGCGCCACCAAAATAACTCCACAGGATGAAAATACGCCCATAACCCCCGCCAATCCCTATGCTGCCGCCAAAGCCCTAGCGCATTTTGATGCTCAGATTTACCGCAAATCCTTCGGTCTGTTTATTTCCACCGGCATTCTCTTCAACCACGAAAGTCCCAGAAGGAGCCCCGACTTCGTTACCAGGAAAGTCAGCTTGGCGGTCGCGTCGATCAAGCTTGGGTTAAAAAGTCACCGCATCCCCCTCGGCCAGGGCGGGGAGCCAGTCGTCAACTCAGAAGGCAAACTCGAACTTGGCGGACTGGACTCGGTCCGCGATTGGGGTTTCGCCGGCGACTATGTCGAAGCCGTGTGGCGAATCCTGCAGCACAAAAAACCCGATGATTTTGTCATCGCCACCGGAAAAGGTCACACGGTCAAGGATTTGTGCCAAACGGCCTTTGACTACGCTGGTCTGAACTGGAAGGATTATGTGGTAGTAAACAAGAAATTGGTTCGACCAACTGAGACCGGACCACTGGTTGGAGACGCATCCAAAGCCAGAAAAACTTTAGGTTGGAAACCAAAGACCAGTTTCAAGGAATTAGTCGAGACGATGGTCGAGTCCGACCTCTCCCATTTGCGATAGTTTGACCTTTTGTGGGGTGAAAACAATTAATCACTTGTTGCGTTATAATTGCATCATGGCTATCAAAAAACAGCTATCAAAGTTCGACTTAAATGGCCTGATCTGGAAAGAGGGAGATCTTTTTGTGGCTAAAGCACTCGAGGTCGAGGTGGCAAGTCAGGGCAAGACAAAAAAAGAAGCGGTTGCTAATCTCGAAGAAGCTCTCGAGTTATATTTCGAAGGCGAAAAGGTCAAGCCGCTCAAGGTAACTCACTATAGATCGCTGGAGCTGATCAAAATCTCCCCCGAACTCAAAAGAGTTTATGCCTAAGTTATATTCGGGTAAAGAAATTGAAAAAAGGCTAATCAGGCTCGGTTTTGAAGAAGTTTCTCAAAAAGGAAGTCATCTAAAAATGACGAGAACAATAAAGGGTAGGAGGAGAGTAGTTATAATTCCGATGCATAAGGAGGTTGCCTTGGGAACCCTGAAATCAGTTTTGCGCCAGGCGGGCATATCGAAAGAAGTTTTAGATGGGGCGAAGTAATCACGTTTCCGCTAGAATAGTTCTGTGGACAAGATTAAAAGGATTTTTTTTGCCCAAACCACCAAAGATGCGCTGATTAGTTTTACCGGCCTGGGAACAATTGCCCTGGTAGGAATGATCTTCACCGTGATCATGGCCCGCGCCCTCGGGCCCACACTCTTCGGTATTTTTTCCGCTCTCAACGCGCTGGTCACCCTCCTTTCAAGCATGGGCGACCTGGGATTTTCCTCGGCTCTTGTAAATTTCATCCCCAAATTGGCCGACCGGCGCAACGTCATTGTTTCCACCGTCTTTTGGGTTCAAATTGCCGTCTCCGTCATTTTGGGCCTAACTCTGGCGGTCTTCGGTTTTAGGCCGGACCTGATCATTCCCGGGTCTCAGACCAGCCACTTCATCATCATCGGTATACTTACCGGCCTTTATGTTCTCCAGGGTCTGGCTCTGGGAATTTTCAACTCCGAAAAGAAGTTCCTCTCGGCCTCCATTCTTCAGGGGAGCGATTCTGTCATCAAACTATTTATCGTCGCGGCACTCTTTTTCGGCAAGAATCTCAACATCGAACTGGCTCTTCTCGCTAACGTTGTCTCTTGTCTTCTTTCGGTCTTTTTCGGGCTCGGCCGCGAGTTAAGAAATGTTCGCCCGATTTTTCCCAAGGCCCAGGTAATGGAAATTTTCCACTTCGCCAAATGGATCGCCCTCTCCCGCGCCTTCTCGGTCATGATTTCCCGCGTTGACGTTCTCCTACTGAATTACCTTGCCGGCGGATTCCAGGCGGGGATTTTCTCCGCTGCCAGCCGCATCGCACTTCTATTTGCCCTGCTTGTTTCTAGCATTGGCTCGGTTATCGCCCCAAGGTTTTCTGCTTTTGTGAAAAAAGAGGATATCAAGCAATACCTCAAGAAAGTCGCTCTAATGGTTGGGGGAATCTCCCTCATTATGATCGCCACAATAATCTTCGCCGATCCTCTGGTGCGGACCATCTTTGGCGAGAAGTATATCGCTGCCATCCCGGTCTTCCGCGCCCTCACGATTGCCATGATCCCATTCCTTCTTTCCGTCATTACCTCACAACCGCTTATTTACTCGTTCAACCAGCCGAAATTTTTCTCGCGGGTTACCATAATTCAGGTCACCGTTCTGATCGTCCTCGATTTGCTGCTAATTCCCCGTTATCAGGCCATGGGGCCAACGATCGCTCTTGGCATCAGCAACGTGGTCGCCCTGTCTCTTTCGGGTTGGAAACTATATAGTCTCCTGAGATGAAAAAGGCCAAGATCATTGTCCACTGCCTCACCCAAAACGAAGGCCGTTTGATTTGGTACACCATTAACTCAGTGCTTCCATTCATCGACAAAATGATGATCTGGGACATGAGCTCAACCGATGGTAATTGGGAAATTATCAAATCCATCAAGTCCCCCAAAATAGAACTTAACCGGGTCGGCCCAGGTAACCCCGATTATTTGACGGTGGTCAGACAACAGATGCTTGAGGCAACGCCAAAAGATTTCACCTGGGTCATGATTCTTGACGGAGATGAAGTCTGGCCAGGGAAATCCATAAAAACGGTGACTGAATTTGCAAAAAACAGTCCTGAGTATGAATCAATTGTCGTAAGGACAAACAACCTGGTTGGGGATATCTATCATCGCCTGCCGGAATCAGCTGGAAAATATCATCTCGCTGGCAAGGTTGGTCACCTGGCGCTCCGTTTCATGAATCGAAAGAAGATAAGCGGTTTACACGTTTTCCGCCCCCACGGCCTACAAGGATACTTTGATGGAGACGATCGTCTCGTCCAGGACCGCGACCAGGAAAAAATCAAGTTTTTCGATGTCTACTACCACCACGCCACCCATTTACCCAGATCCTTGGCCAGAGGGGGTGATTCGGCAGTACCCAAGAGAACTCAAAAAATAAAATATGAACTGGGAGAGGAAATAGAAACCCGCTGGATCCCGGAAGTATTCTTTGCCGCACATCCCAAAACTGTTCCTAACTTAACCAAGCATGCACCACTCTCTTTTTGGATAATATCATTTATTCTGACCATTCCACGGCGGATCAAACGAACCATTTTTCCAGGCAAGCATGGCTATTAAGAAAATCATCTTATTGTTTGTCGTTTCTAGACTTTTCTTTCTTTTTATTGCCGCTGTTTCACATGGTTTCGTCCAAACAGATCCAGGATATCTCGGTCAGCAGGTTAGTCAGGGTGAACCCTCGTGGGTATGGACTTGGGCCAATATGGATGGCCGTCACTTTATCAAGATCGCCACTCTCGGCTACACCGGCACCAATTTTATTTTTTTCCCTTTGTACCCATCCCTCATCGGTCTGGTTTCCTTCACTTCTCATCTGACCCCGATCACGTCCGGAATAATCATTTCAATTCTTTCCACAATATTAGCAGTCTACTACCTGCTTAAGTTAGCTGACCTTGATAAACTGAAGACTTCTAAGTTTGAAGTTCTCTTTCTGCTCTTCTTTTTTCCCTACGGCTTTATTCTCAACTCGGTCTACTCAGATGGGCTGTTTCTGTTTTTTACCACCACCTCTCTTTATTACGCACGAAAAGGTAACTGGCTTCTCTCTGGCATAAGTGCTCTTCTCTCATCCCTTACACGACTTAGTGGACTCTCCTTACTTCCCATCTTGATTTTTGAATGGTGGGCCCAAAGGAGAAAGGTTGGTTTGAGGGGGCTAATCGCTCCGACCCTAAACATTGTTGGTTTTCTTGGTTTTGCTGTATATATGCAAATCGTTCACGGCAACTGGCGGCTTTTTCAGATTTCGATGCGGGCATGGAATATGGAAAAAACAGTTCTGTTGCCACAGGTTTTATATAGGTATCTACATATTTTTGTATCCGTTTCTCCCAAATTGATTGTCTATTGGATTGCCGCCTTGGAATTTGTTGTCTTTATCCTGTCGTTTGTTCTTGCTCTTTACGTCTATAGGAAAATTCGTGCATCATACGGACTATTTATGATGATTTTACTTAGCCTTAGAACCTTTAACGGAACACTGGCGGGTACCCCGCGGTATCTCATCCATTTATTTCCCGTCTATCTGGGATTGGGCCTCTTGCTACACAACCACCCCCGGCTTCGATTTGTCTACTATCCCACAACCATAATCTTGGGCATTCTCATAACCTCCCTTTTTGTCCAAGGCTATTTCGTCGGTTAGGCGTCGCCACGGCGACCAACCCTTGTTCGAATGACATTGAAATTCTCTGCGGGGAAAAAATCGAGATACCTGCTCCGTTAGCTTTACTCATCAAGAAAAAGAATACTTTATTATTGTCCAAATTGCGTAGATCCCATCTCGCCAGCCGATTTTCTTTCCCTCTTCGTAACTTCTTCCGGCGTAGCTTACTCCGACCTCATAGACCCTAAAGTTATTCTTGGCCACCTTGATAGTAAATTCCGGTTCAAAGCCAAAACGATTCTCCTGAATATTGAGTGAATCAGCCACTTTTTTGCTGAAAGCCTTGTAGCCGGTTTCGATGTCCGTGAGATTCAAATTCGTGATACAGTCGGCCAGAAAGGTGATCAGTTGATTGGCGACCCGATGCCAAAAATAGAGTACCCGGTGAGGTTCCGAGCCAACAAAACGGGAGCCAAAAACAACATCCGCTTTTCCCGTAAGAATTGGCGAGATGAGAAGATTAATATCATTAGGATCATATTCCAGATCCGCATCCTGGATCACATAAATGTCCCCCGTTGTATTCTCCAATGCGGTTCTGATCGCCGCTCCTTTCCCAAGATTGTGTCGGTGGGAAAAAACCAGCACCTGTTTCCCATTTATCCTCGCAAGCTCTTTTTTGGTCCTATCAGTTGAGCCGTCATTGATCACCACCAAATTTTTTTTCACACCCTTTATTTTTGTCGCCAAGACGCGGCGGATTGAGGAGAGGACGGTTGCTTCCTCGTTGAAAACCGGCATGATAATGGTGAGCTTCTTCATCGTTGGGTGTAGTTTACAATATAGAGGCATGAAAATCGCTTTCTTGAATTACTACCAAACCGGGGTCCAGCGCGGTCTGGAAACTTTCGTCAGCGAACTTTCGGAAAAGCTCAAAAAAAATCACCGGACTTTGGTGTTGCCATCACCAGCCGGTACAACCCCGCCACCAAGGGAGCTGTCGTTGCCGCGCCGTTTATTTCTAGACCCCGTAAGCCTAAAAGTTGCCATCTGGACAATAAAGTCGCTTCCGACCGTAAGATGTTTCCGCCCTCAGGTAATTTTTTCACTAAACGGTGGTTGGCAGGCTCTGATCATTTCCGTATTTTGCCGGTTGTCCGGCGCCAGACTCGTCATCGCCGGCCAATCGGGTCCAGGTTGGGATGACCGCTGGAATCTACTGATGAAACCCAATCTGTTTGTTGCCTTGACCACGCGCCAGCTGGCCTGGGCCAAAAAGGCTACCATCTGGAAACAGGACTTCGCGCTAATTCCCAATGGGGTTGATCTCACACAATTTAGGAGTGCCGTGCCCTCGCAACGCGGGGCGGGAAAAAAGTTTCACACCGATTTAGAAAAGCCCATAGTCGTTTTGGTAGCCGCCTCAACTCCAGATAAGAGGGTAGAGCAGGGGATACGGGCCGTCGCGAAGCTAATGCGCGGCTCGTTGTTGCTTCTCGGAACCGGACCGATGGACGAGAGGATCAACAAATTAGGTTATGAGCTACTGGGTAAAAAGAGATTTTTCCATACTTCAGTCAAGCACAACCAAATGCCGGAGTACTACCGCGCCGCCAACCTGTTTACCCTCTGCTCATATAGCAGTGAAGCCTTTGGCATCGTCTATCTTGAAGCCATGGCCGTAGGCCTCCCCTGTGTCGCCACCGATGACGAGTCCCGTCGTGAAATAGTTGGCAAAGCCGGAATCTTCGTCAAAAACCCCGAGGACGCCGATGAGTATGCCGCCGCCCTGAAGCAAGCCCTGTCAAAGGATTGGAAAGACCAAGCGCGCAAACAAGCAGAAAAATTTTCCTGGGACAAAATTGCTGCCGAATATGAAAAAGTTCTATAGTCTATTAATTATTCTCCTCTTCGCCGCCGGAGCTTTTCTGCGATTTTATAACTTCGAGAACCGTCTGATCTTTGGTCCGGAACAGGGCATCTCTTTGCTAACCTCTGCCGGAAATCTTACCAAGTTTTCCTTACTGGGAGAATATAATCTCCAGCGTGCCACCAGCGCCGGACACAATCTTATCCACGGACCCCTTTTCAGCTATTTTCTTCTACCTTTCATAGTTTTATTTAATTTTCGAGTACTTCCTGTAAGTCTGGTTTTCCCATTTCTGAATCTGATAACGGCTCTGATTCTCTTTATTATTTCTAAGAAATTGTTTGGGAAACTTGTCGCCGCACTTACTCTATTTTTCTTCTTATTTAGTTCTTTGATGATTTATCACTCACTATTCATCTGGATTTACCACCCCCTGATCCTACTCGGTACTCTTTCTATTTGGTTTATCGCCGGGCTTTCAAAAAACCAAACCAAAGTATCATCAGTTTTCTGGCTCGGGCTAATCTCCGGGATAGGTTTTTCACTCCAGTATCCCTTCTTAATCTATTCCGCCTTTTTATTTTTCCTGGTTATCTTTCTCTCAAAAAAACGTCTCCCGGCGATCAGCCTATTTCTCGGCGGCTTCTTTTTAGCAAATATTACCCGCGTCATTTTTGATCTGCGGCACGACTTTTATCACCTTCGGACTTTGTGGCAGTTTTTTCTTGACGTTTACTTTTATCGCACCATTTCAGGAGCCACTTATTCATATCATTATCTTCATCTCTTTCCTATTTTTTGCTTACTCCTCGCCCTCGTTACGGGCGGACTCTATAAAGTTAGAAAAGTCTTAGCCCTCATCCCGATCACCATCTTCCTATACCTTAGTTTCACTTCACCCTTATTAGATCTAAAAAGATCCACCGGCATGCCCCCAGGAATTACCTTGAAGTCGCTCGAGGCGGCGGCCAATACCATTGCCGACGATCTGTCCGTCGGTCCGCCAGCCGGAGGATTTAACGTTGCTACCCTCTGGGATTTTGACACCGTCGCCCGGCCGATGAAATATCTCCTCCAGTACAACCATGGCTTGACCCCTCAGGGTTTCGAGAACTACGGCAACGTCGATGCCCTTTATGTTTTTGCTCCGGAAGACCGGGATATAAATAATCCCGAAGTTTGGGAATTGAACACTTTCAAGCCCTACCGGGTCACCACTCTAATTTCTCCATCGGCCAAGTATCGTCTTTACAAACTTACCAAATGAAATTAAAAAACTGGCTCCTGTACGCGGCCATTTTGATGCTACTTCACCTAGCTTTATTGGTCACCACCCAATTCACCGCCTGGCCGGAAATGCTTTTTTGGCCCTATCTCTTGCTGAAGGGCTGGCTGCCCTACCGCGACATCGGCATCGCCCATTCGCCCTTGCTGGTGGTCGAACTGACTGCTTTTTACAACCTCCTGGGGGTGGGTATCCTGCAGCAAAAAATAGCCAGCTGGCTGGTGCCGCTTCTGACCGACTGCCTGCTGATATATTTTTTCGGGAAACTGTTCGGGATAAAAAAAGCCCTGCTTGCTCTGGCATTTTATATTCTGTTCCAGGTCTATTACGATGGCAATGGTATCTGGTTCGATCATGCCCTGGCTGTATTCTCGATTACCATCTTTTATTTTCTCGAAAAGAAAAACCATCTCTCGGTTGGCGTCTTTTGGGCGCTGGCTTTCCTGACCAAACAAACCGCCTTTTGGTTTTCTCTACCGGTCTTCTATTATCTTCTGATCGTCAAGGAAAAAAAGAAATTTATTGTCGATATTCTCAAGGGAGCAATTCTGGTTCTGGCAATCTTCTTTCCGGCGCTTTTCATTTTCGGCATCCAGCAGGACTACTTTGCCTGGTCGATAATTTTTGGTATCGGTGTCTTGCCCAAACTTGCCGCCAAAGTTTCATCGGTCAGGACGATGATCGCTTCATTTGTGCCGTATCTGATTTTCACCCCGCTTTTCATGACCAAATTCAAGAAAAAGCCCGTCGCGATATTCCTCTGGTCCATCGCTGGAGCGATGGGGGCGATCCCGAGATTTGAACTGTTTCACTTTCAGCCAGCCGTACCATTTCTGGCTCTCGGGTCTGCCAGCCTCTTCGCTTTTCTTCTTGGGTCAAAGAAAAAAACCTATTCTATCGTCTCACTTTCGATTCTTCTCCTGGTTTTGGCAGTAATCGGACGGGGGATTGCCCGAAAGTTTCTCAAAGAAGAACGTTTCTACACTGCCGACGATAAAAAAATAGCCAATTATGTCTCCAGGCTGACCATCCCGAATCAAGCCATCTTCGTCACCAATTACTGGGACAATCTTTATCCTCTGACCGATACTATCCCTGCCACTAGACCTTTTATTCCTCAGTTAACCCAATATATGTTTCAACCCGGTTTTGAAGACGAAAATGTCACCGACTTGGTGACGACGCCTCCGAAAATTGTTGTCCGTGGCCAATTCCGCGGGCCGCAGGATCCGTATCGATTTGAGAAAATCAACAACTTCATAGACAATAACTATCAGACAGCAAACTCGGTCGGAGGGATAGACATCCTGAAAGCAATAAAGAAATGAAAAAAACAATCTCGGTCATCATTCCCGTTTATAACGAAGAAAATTCCATCACCGCTTGTCTTACGACTTTATTCAATCAAACTCAGAAGGCAGCCGAAATCATTATTGTTAATGATGGCAGTACCGACAGCACCGTTTTTTTGGTCAAAGAGTTTCCGGTCAAGGTTCTCTCGCAGGCGCACAAAGGTCCCGGTGCCGCCCGAAACCTGGGGGCGAAGCAGGCCATTGGCGAGATCCTCGTTTTTGTCGACGCGGATATGACTTTCGACGAGAATTTCTTGAAAGAACTAGTCGCCCCGATCCTTTCCGGAAAGACCAAGGGAGTCTTTAATACCTCCGAATATGTCAGCAATTTCGACAATGTCTGGGCCAAGTGCTGGAACTTCAACCAAAATCTTTATACAAACCTAAGGCTGAATCCAAAAAGCAGAGAAGAAAGTGAGGACTTCCGCGCTATCACCAAGTCGGAGTTTGACCGGGTTGGCGGTTTCTCGCTCACCGGCTACATGGATTCGCGGACTCTGGTGGGAAAGCTTGACTACCGCCCCATGCCGGTAGAGAACGCTATTTCATATCATGCCAACCCCAGTTCCTTGGGTGAGATTTATCGCCAGGCCCGTTGGATCGGCCGGCGCAAAATGAAGCTGGGTCCGGTCGGCCAGATAATCAATTTAGTGCGCTACAGCGCTCCCTTTTCTATCATTTTTGGTACGCTGAAAGCCGTAAGAACCGCCATCCCCGAGTTTTTTGTATTTAAGCCTGTCTACGACCTGGGCTTCTTTTCCGGCACGCTGACCAGTCTCCTCGGGGGAACTTCGGCCCGCTAACTGGCATATAATCAAAGTTGAGAATGGAATCAATCCTATTATTTATCCCCTCCCTAATTCTGCGTTTGGTTTCTGCCAATCAAAGTTTCTGGCTCGATGAAGGAGCGTCCCTGGTTTTTGCCCGCCTCCCGCTGACCAATCTTTTTTCCGCCCTCCTAAACGATTTTCATCCACCGCTTTTCTATCTGTTCCTTCATTTTTGGCTGCCATTGGCCGGGAACACCGAGTGGGTCATCCGTTTGCCTTTCATTATTCTCGGCGCCCTCTGTGTCCCCGTCCTTTACAAACTTTTGCTGGAACTGCTTGGCCGTGAAAAAAAGAAAGTTGCTCTGGTCGCCTCGCTTCTCCTAATGATCAATCCACTCCATACCTATTACTCGGCAGAACTCCGGATGTACTCGGCCAACGCCCTCTTTTCACTTCTCTCCTGGCTTTATTTGCTCCGGGCGGTAAAAGACAAAACCCAAAATCCCATGCCTTGGCGTTTCTTCACTCTGTTTACTGTCCTTAATGTCTATTCTTTCTACGGCGCCTTCTTCAACCTGGCGGCACAGTGGCTCTTCCTATATTGGCAGCACCGGAAGAAAATAAAACCGTTCTTGGTCAGCAATCTTGTCACCACCCTCTTCTTTCTCCCCTGGCTTCTTTCATTCTTCAAGCAACTCGCCGGCGGCGGCTATCTGACTCGCGCACTTCCCGATTGGGCGGAGCTTTCCGGAAATCTCTCTCCGAAGTCGTTGGGCTTGATCATGGCCAAATTCACCTTCGGCCGGATCAGTCTGGCGAACAAAAGCGCCTATGCTGTCTTTGTTGCCGGCATCTCACTCTATTTTCTTCTTTGCTCCTACCTTGCCAGTCTGGCAAAAGAGGGGAAGGCGCTCCTGGTCTGGTTTTATGGTGCTCTCGCTGTAGCCATTCTTGTTAGTCTACGCGCACCTGTCCTCGGCTATTGGCGTTTTGTGTTCCTTGTTCCCGCCTTCGTCTCGATCATCACCTTGGGTCTTTCCAATCTTCCGGGAATCGCCAACAAACTGAACCTCTTCGTGGTCTTTTTGGTTTTTGTCCTGGGCAATCTCATTTTTTGGACCACACCCGCGCTTCATCGGGAGGACTGGCGGGAAGCAGGCAGGCTAATCGCCAAAGACAAATCCCTGTCGATCGTGAATTTCCCCGATGTTTTTGCCCCTCTGAAGTTCTATGCCCCCGGCGTCTATTTCTATCCCGATCAGGAAAAACTGGGGAAGATGCGCCCCGATCTGGACCAAAGCCTGCCTCTGGTTCTCACCGGCAAAGAAACCGTTTTTGTCTTCGATTATCTATCTGATCTGACCGATCCCAAGCGCTCGATCCTTACCTGGCTAACTCGGGCCGGATTCAAACAGAATCCAACCCACAACGTCAACGGTGTCGGTTTCGTTTACGAATTTTCAGCCCCAAAATAAACTTATGAAAATCGCCATTGATGTCTCCCAAATAATTTATGGCACCGGCGTCTCCGTCTACACCAGGAATCTCGTCAGTCACCTCGTCAAACAATATCCTGAGGACGACTATATCCTTTTTGGCGGCTCTCTTCGCCGCCGTCGTGAACTCGAGATTTTTACCAACCGCCTCAAAACAGTGAGTAAGTTCTATTATCTGCCCCCTAAATTTATGGATCTTTTGTGGAATTCGTTCCACGTTTTTCCGGTCGAGAAGCTGATCGGCGAAGTCGACGTCGTTCACACTTCCGACTGGGCCGAGCCGCCGAGCCGTTTGCCCAAAGTGACGACCGTCCACGATCTCATCCCGTTCAAGTATCCCCACACCACCCAGGGAGGAATCCGCATCGCTCACAAAAAACGACTCGCCTGGGTGAGCAAGGAATCCGATGCCATTCTCGCGGTTTCTAAATCCACCAAGGATGACCTGATGGATCTCCTCAAAATTAGTGAGGATCGGATCATCGTTACCCCGGAGGGTGTTGACTCTTTTTACAAGCCCCAACCCCCCGGCCTCATCGAAACCGTCAAAAACAAATATCATATCGAGGGCGACTTCCTTTTCTCTCTCTCGACCCTGGAGCCAAGGAAAAATCAACAGCGCCTGATCGAGGCCTACAAAATCGCCAAAGAGGCAATTCCCGGTCTCTCCCTCGTCCTCGCAGGCCGGACCGGCTGGGGAGAAGCGATAAAACCCGTTCCCGGCGTGATCCTTCCCGGCCATATTCCCGACGCCGATCTGCCCGCACTTTATTCCGGTTGCCTTGCTTATGTTCTCCCCAGTCTTTACGAGGGTTTTTCCCTCAGTCACCTGCAGGCTATGGCCTGCGGTGCTGCCGTCGTCGGCAGCAATATCTCCTCCATGCCCGAGGTCATCGACAATGCCGGCCTTCTCGTCAACCCCATCAGCGTCGGCGAAATTTCATCGGCTATAATCAAGGCCGTCAAACAAAGGGCCACCCTGGGGCAGAAGGCGATCAAGCGCGCCAGGCTCTTCACTTGGGAGGAAACCGCCAAGTTGACCCACGAAGCTTACGAACGCGTGGTCGCCAATAACAAATGATATGGTCATCGGAATAGATATTAATGAAGCCAACATCGGCCAAAGAGTTGGTGTCAACCAGGTGGCCTACGCCACTTTCAAGGCCTTGGTCGCAGCCGTGGGTTCAGAAGACCAGATCATCGCCCTAAGTAAGGAGCGTCCTTTGCCCGACCTCCCCGTCGCTCGCGACAACCTAAGCTATGAGATCTTCGGCCCCAAACGTCTCTGGGTCATGACCGGCCTCACCAAACGGCTTTTTTTGAACAAACCGAAGATCGACGTCCTCTTCTCACCCAGCCACTACACCCCGCTGTTTTCGACCGTTCCCGCCGTGATATACCTGATGGACCTTTCCTACGAAAGATTCGGTACCGAGTACTTCACCACTTACGACATCAACCAGCTCAAGCGCTGGACTCCGCTTTCGATCAAAAAAGCAAAGCACGTCCTGACAATTTCAGAATTTTCCAAATCGGAGATCATCGCCCTCTACCATACTTCGCCTGAGAAAATTATCGTCGTTTATCCGGGCTTTGACCGCGAGACCTATCACTCGAAGATCCCCAAGACCAAGCAGCTCCAGGTCAGGAAAAAATACGGTATCGCCGGCAAGTATTTCCTCTATGTAGGTACTCTCCAACCGAGAAAGAACCTAGGCAAGCTGATCGAGGCCTTTGGCAAATTGAAAAACAAACAGGTCAAGCTCGTCATCGGCGGCAAGAAGGGCTGGCTCTTTGACCAGATCTTCGATCAGGTGAAACATTTGAAACTGGAAAATCGCGTCATTTTCCTCGGTTTTGTCCCCAATGAAGACCTGTCCGGATTGATCAAGGGCAGTCAGGCTTATGTTCTCCCCAGTCTCTACGAAGGTTTTGGTATGCCTCCGGTTGAGGCTCAGGCCGTCGGTGTTCCGGTGGTAGTCAGCCGCGTCAGTTCTTTGCCGGAGGTGATCGGCACCTCCGGGATTTACATTGAAGATCCGAATTCAGCTGATAACATCAAGGCGGCTCTCGAGAATGTCCTTTCTTTGAAGAAAAGCGAGCGGGAAGCCATCGTTGAGGTCGGGAAGGAAAACACTAGGCGTTTTGACTGGAACATCTCCGCCGCCAAAGTCCTCGAGATCCTGAAAACAGCCGCCGCTAAGTAGTTAGGTAGTTGCATTTTCTACAACAACTTGTAGCCCATCGATCTGAAAGCATTTACTAATCATTGACTAATGAATGACTGTGTAGTATCATGTACCCATGAAGCTACAAATAACATTGACGAAACAGGAAGAAAGGCTTCTTTCAAGTAGAGCGGAAATTCTCGGGTATGATGTCACCAAGTATGTGAAATTTCTTTTGGCTAGAGAGGCCCTTTTGGCCAAACCGCGCGTTTTTCAGATGAACGAGTCCCAGGTGGATAGAGTTGAGCAGGCTTTCATCGCGGAAAAAACCGGTGAAACCAAGGAGTGGCACTTCGAGGAAGATGATAATTAGATCGACATCAAATTTTGAGAAAAAGGTTAGAAAACTCAAGACCAAAGATGAGAGTCTTAAAAAGCGAATCGATAGCAAACTTAAGGTCTTGCTTCAGAATCCAAAGCATCCGTCTTTGAGAATTCACAAACTAGTTTCAATCCGCCATGAGGCTTGGAGTATAAGTGTTAATATGCAACTGAGAATCTTGTTTGTTTACCGTGACTACGGGGTACTTTTGATCGATATCAGTGGTCACGACGAGGTTTATTAATGCCTGCCGATGTTACAATAAAGTTATGCGCATCGCTAATCTCTCGTTCACCTCTGCCGGAATCACCTTCGTCGATAAGGACAATCGTAAACTCAGTCTCGGCACGGCCTTCAAAAAAATCTTTGTCCGCTTCTACAATTACTTCCTCGATGGGCAGCTTTACGTTCTTTGGATCATCGGCTACGTCCCGTTTCATTTTGTCCGCCATTTTTTCTACCGGCTTTGCGGCATGAAGATCGGCCAAGGCAGTACCCTTCACATGGGCGCTAGGTTTTATCAGCCGGCAAAGATCGCTATCGGCGAGGGCAGTATCATCGGTGATCATATTTTTCTGGACGGACGCGCTCCTTTGAAAATCGGTAGTCACGTGGATATAGCCAGTCAGGTCATGATCTACAACAGCGAACACGACCTGACCGACGAAACCAACAAAGCAATCGAGGAGCCGGTCACGATTGAGGACTACGTCTTCATTGGTCCCAGGGTCATCATCATGCCCGGAGTCACCATCGGTAAGGGTGCCGTCGTCGCCGGTGGGGCGGTCGTGACTAAGGATGTCCCTGAACTGACCATCGTCGGCGGAGTGCCGGCCAAAGAAATCGGTAAGCGCGAGATCAAAAATTTGAATTACCGTCTGGGTCGCGCCCGCCTTTTCCAATGAAAAAAATAATTCTTTTTCTTGCCCTGATCTTCTACCTTGCCGGACTTTTTTATCTGACACGGCCGGCCCCGGCACTACCCAGCCTCGCAGATAGCGCCCGCTCTGATGAGCCCGGCGATACCGTCCAGCACCCAGACCAATCGGCCTATTACACCAATCGCAATAGCCGGCCGGGGATACTCGGCGAACTGCAGCAAAAGTTTGGTCTGCCCATTTTTGCCCAGTTGTCCTACCGCCTCAACTACCGCCCCGAGGAGGCCTTTGCCATGGTTCGCGATCAGCTGCGGGCATACTACATCGAGGAAGTCGTCCATCCCCTGCGCGAGTCCCTCTTCATCAATGTTTGGGAGCCGACCAAGTCGCCGCTCATCGAGTTGGTCGACCAGGGGGCCCAGCGGATGTACCTCCACAACGTCTACTATCCCGTCAAAGTGACCCTCCGCCCGGTCTACTCGGAAGTCTGGACGAGGCTTCTCGTCTGGACGCTGATCTTCCCAAGCATTTATGCTGTTTTTCTCTCGCTGAAGCAGTCACTAGCGAAACAAGTCTAAATGGCCAAATCCATTGACCTCTCCGTTATCATCGTCAACTTCAATACCAGAGAAGTCACTCTCGCCTGTTTGCAGTCCCTATACGAGCATACTGAAGGCATCAATTTTGAGGTGATCGTCGTCGATAACGGCAGCGCCGACGGCTCGGCCGAGCCGCTTTCAAAACTGGAGAGTAAGTACAAGAACTTCAAACTGATCCGCAGTTCTGTCAATCTTGGCTTTGGGGCGGGAAACAACCTAGGAGCCAAGGAGGCAAGGGGGGAGTATCTTCTTTTTCTCAATACCGACACGTTATTTACTGGAAATATCCTGCCCCATTGCGCCGAAGTTGTCAGAAAAGACAATCAAATTGGAGCTTACAGTTGTAACCTGGTGAACAAAGACGGCAGCCATCAGCCCTCGGGCGGCTACTTCCCGAACCTCGGCCGCCTCTTGGCCTGGCAGTTCTTCGTTGACGACCTGCCCCTCATTGGCAGTCTGATCAGATCGATTCACCCCCACTCTTCGGTGCAAAACCCCGACTGGATTACCGGCGCCTTTATGCTCGTTCCCGCCAAAACTTTTCGGGAAGCCGGGGGCTTTGACGAAAACATCTTCATGTATACCGAGGAACTTGAGCTTTGTTACCGGATCAAGAAGCTCGGCAAGAAAGTCGTCCTCGACCTGAGCACCTCGATCATTCACCTAGGCGGCGCCTCCGGCGGCTCTTATCTCGCCCTGACCAAAGAAGTCGAGGGTATGATCTATTTTTGGAAAAAGCACCTACCCTCCTGGCAACTCCCCCTCGTCAAGTTCATTTTTGGCTTGGGTTCATTGCTAAGACTGATCATATTTGGGATAATTGGCACTAATGCAACCGCACGAAAGTCGTATTGGCAGGCTCTTCGCCAACTTGCTTAAGTATCTCACCGCCGCGATCCTCATTTATATCCCGCTGTATCCGAAATTTCCTCTCATCACCCTCCCTGGTTCCTCGGTAGCGATCCGCGCCGAAGATTTCTTGATCCTACTGGCCGCCTTCGTTTTCCTGGGCCATTTTCTAGTTCAAAAACAGAAAAAACTGCCTCCGCTTGGTTTTCAGGTGATCATTTATCTTCTCGTCGGTTTGGTTTCCTCCCTCTCGGCCATCCTGATCACGAAGAACGTCGCCCCGCTTATTGTCATCCTGCATCTTTTCCGCCGTCTGGAGTATCTTCTCGTCTTTTTCTTTGTCTACTACGTCGGTGTTTCCGGCTGGCTCACCCGTCGCTTTCTTTTCGAACTGATCCTCCTTCCCGCTGTTGGTGTTTTTCTTTACGGGGTCGCCCAGATCTATTTCGGAGCGCCGGTAATTTCTACAATGAACACCGAGTTTGCCAAGGGGGTTGCCCTCGTCCTTCAGCCGGGCGTCCAGCTGTCCAGCACCTTCGCCGGTCACTACGACCTGGCTATTTACCTGGCGATGATCCTCGCCTTCCTGGCCACATTGCTTACCTTCACCAAGAAACGAATCCACCAAGTCGGACTCCTCGCCGGTTACGTCGCCCTGATCTGGCTCTTTACCCAAGCCGGTTCGCGGATCGGCTTGCTTGGCCTGACCTTTTCTGTCGGTCTCGTATGTTTGATGCGAAAAAAGCTCGCCTTGGGTTTCCTCCTCGTGGCCATTATTATAGGCAGCGTCTTCACCAGCCCGAACATGGTCCGCCGCATCAACAACATTCTGAAAGTATTCCAATCCCAAGCTCAAAGTTCTCTATCTGTGAAGCCGGCTTTGGCCGCCGAAAAGAATCTCGGGGAGGTACTCGCCGAGACTGCGCTTCGACCCATCCAGCAGGACGTCAGCACCAGTATCCGCTTCGACGTTGAGTGGCCCCGGGCACTTCGCTCTCTTTACAAGAATCCCTTCCTCGGGACCGGCTACTCTTCGATCTCGCTCGCGACAGACAACGAATATCTCCGCGCCCTGGGAGAAACTGGCCTTCTTGGGTTCCTCGCCTTTATCTCGATTCTGATCGCCCTGGGTCGGGGACTGTACCTCCGTTACCGCAAAGCCAAAAGTAATTTGGATAAGGTCCTGACCCTCGGCGCTCTGGGGGTCTTCTCGGTTTTTCTGATCTCCGCCATTTTCCTCGACGTCTTCGAGGCCAGCAAGATCGCCATCCTCTTCTGGGCCTTTACCGGTTTAGCAATGAGCAGCCGGGCATGAAAAAATCATTTCTAGCAGAAATCATTACCGTCGGCCTGATCCTAGTCCTGGCATTGGTACTCAGGCTCTACAAGATCGACAACGCCATTGCCGATTGGCACTCTTGGCGTCAGGCAGACACCGCTTCTGTTACCCGCGTTTTTGACAAGGAGGGGATTAACCTACTGGTTCCCCGTTTCCAGGATATCAGTAGCATCCCGTCAGGCAAACCAAATCCCAATGGTTATCGCATGGTCGAGTTCCCACTCTACAACCTCCTCCACCTGACAACCTACCGCCTTGCCCCTTCCCTGGGAATCGATCAGGCCGGACGGTTGACTTCCGTTCTCATTTCCCTCGTCTCGATCATCTTCCTGTATTTGTCTGTGCGGAAACTCTCCGGTAGGGCACTCGGCCTTGCCTCTGCATTGCTTTATGCGGTCATGCCGTTTTCAATTTATTACAGCCGGGTCGTTCTCCCCGAACCATTGATGATCACCCTATTCCTCATTTCCTTTTATCTTTTCCTCCAAAAAGGCGTCTTAAGTTTTCTTCTCTCGGCCGTCTTCCTTGCCGGTGCTCTGCTGGTCAAACCCTACGCCATTTTCTTTACTCTGCCCTTTCTCTATTGGTGGTGGACTCACAAAAACGAAAAAAGATTTACTCTGCCCTGGTTATTTGCCTACGCGGCCATCGCATTCGTCCCACTCTTGGCTTGGAGGTCTTGGATCAAACAATTCCCCGAAGGTATCCCGGCGAGCGCCTGGCTTTACAACAATCTGGGCATCCGTCTTCGTCCCGCCTGGTTTCGCTGGCTCTTCGGTGTCCGTATCGGTAATCTGATCCTGGGCTACTGGGGACTCATTCCTTTTGGCTTGGGGGTCTTATCTTTGAAGAAGCTCGACGGTTGGATCTATCGCCTGTTCTTGCTCGGTATCGTGGCTTACTTTGTCGTTTTTGCCGGCGGCAATGTCCAGCACGACTACTACCAGGCGATCACCATTCCTTATCTTGCAGTCGTCACCGCCTTTGGCCTGCTGACGATGATCAAACCCCACCCGAGCTTCTCAAGAGCCTCCGGCATTTTGCTCGCCGTTTTTTCTTTGGGGATGATGCTTTTCCTTTCCTGGTATGAGATCCGCGGCTATTACCAGATCAACAACCCCGCCATTGTAGAAGCCGGCAAACGAGTGGACCAGCTACTGCCAAAGGACGCCAAGGTCATCGCCAGTTACAATGGCGACACCGCCTTCCTCTATCAGACGAACCGTTTCGGCTGGCCGGCCATAAACACTGATCTTTCCGTCATGCTCAAGGGAGAAAGTAATGTCTATTACGTCAGTGTCAATTATGACAAAGAGGCGAACGCGGTCATGGCTGATCCAGGAAACCTTGTTCTCGTAAAAGACCCCCGCCTCCTTATAGTCAAAGTCGCCAAATGAAGATCCTGATGTTCACTCCATACCTGCCGTATCCGGATTCTTCCGGCGGTCAGATCAGAACCCAAAACCTCCTGAAGCACCTGAGAAAGAAACATGACATTACTCTTTTTTCCCTGATCAAGTACCCCAAAGAAGAGCAGTATATCCCGATCCTCGAAAAGAACTTTTGCAAAAAAGTCCGTGTTTTTTACCGTCCCGAGAAGCCCTGGATGATCCAAAGTATTTTGCGTACCGGGTTTTCGAGCAGCCCATTCCTGGTCGTAAGAAACTTTTCGCAACAAGCAAAAAAAGCGGTTGAGGAAGAGCTGAAAACCGGGGACTATGATCTGATCCACGCCGAAACCTTCTATTCCATGCCTCACATTCCAAAAACCAACCTGCCGGTGGTTCTCGTCGATCAAACGATCGAATACAAAGTCTATGATCACTACGTCAGAAACACCGCCCCCTTCTTCATCCGGCCCTTGCTTTTCATTGACGTTGCCAAACTCAAGTATTGGGAGCGCTACTACTGGCGGGAGGCTGATAAGGTCATTGCTGTTAGCCAAAAAGATAAGGATGAGATGCTTGGCGTCGAACCCAGTCTCGACGTTGATATTGTCGGGAACGGCGTCAATCTGGACCTTTTTCAAAAAAAAACCAGCTGGAGCAGCAAGTCGCCGGTCGTCATGTTTATGGGCAACTTCAACTGGCTGCAAAATACCGAGGCGGCCGAGCTTCTGATCGACAAGATCTTCCCGATCATCAAGGAGGCCGTGTCCGGTGCCAAACTTCATATCGTCGGTCAGCATCAACCCGAGTCTCTTGGCCGACGGGCGAGTGCGGACATCATCATCAGTAACCTGGCCGAGGATGACATTGATAGTATCGTCAAGGCAAACTACGAGGCTTCAGTCTCGGCCAGTCCCTTGCGCGGTCCGGGTGGCACCAGACTCAAGGTTCTCGCTGCCATGGCCAGCAAACTCCCTATTGTCAGTACCGGCGTCGGAGTCACCGGCCTGGGTGTTCAAAGCGGCAGGGAGGTGATTATCGCCGACGACCACAAGGTGATGGCCAAAGCGATCATTGACCTCCTGAAAAACCCAAGCCATAGCGAAAAACTTGCCAAGGAGGCATATAATTTCGTCCTTGAGAACTATGACTACGCCAAGATCGCCGAAAAACTAAGCCAGATCTACCTTTCTCTTGATGGGAAAAAACATGAATAAACTCGACCTTTCCATCATCATCGTCAACTACAACACCAAAGATCTTTTGGAAAACTGTTTGGTTTCCGTTTTCAAAGCAGTGGCTCCGAAGAATGGCTTGGAGGTGATCGTCGTTGATAACAATAGCACAGACGGCAGCCGGGATATGGTGGCGAAACGGTTCAAACAGGTTAAGCTTGTCAGAAACAAAGAAAATCTTGGTTTTGCCCGAGCCAATAACGAAGGGTTCGGGGTGGCAAAGGGGAAGTATCTCCTTTTTTTAAACTCCGACACTGTTGTGAAGCGTTACAGTTTCGTCAAACCGCTGAAGTTTATCAAGAACCACCCCAAAGCCGGCGCTGTCACCATCAAATTGATCACTGCCGATGGCACAATTGACCTTGACAATCACCGCGGTTTCCCCACCCCCTGGGCTTCTTTCTGTCACTTCTTCGGCCTGTCTGCTCTTTTTCCCCATTCGATCCTGCTTAACTCTTACCACCTCGGCCAAAAGAAACTGAATCGGATCCACTCAATTCCGGTGGCAGCCGGTTCCTTCCTCTTGATGAGCGCAAAGCTATTTGACGAAATTGGTCGTTGGGATGAGGCCTACTATTTCTACGGCGAGGACATCGATCTCTGCTACCGCATCGGTCAGGCCGGTTACAAGATCATTTACTATCCCAAGGTTAGTGCTCTTCATCTGAAGGGGGCGTCATCGGGCCTGCGGAAAGAAACAGTCACCCTGGCCAAAACGGATCGAGTCACCCGAATCAAAGTCGCCAAGGCTTCCATCCAGGCAATGAAGATCTTTTATCAGAAATTTTATGCCAAAAGATATCCCTTTTTCGTCACCTGGTTCGTCCTCCTGGCAGTCACCGCGAAGGGCCGGCTGCGGGTATTAAAACACCAATTAACATGAAAACCATGCAAATCGGCATCGACGCGCGTTTCTATGGCACCAAACACACCGGCATCGGTCGTTATGTCCAAAACCTAATCCTTAATCTGGCCAAGGTTGACAAGACCAATCAGTACCTCGTCTTCGGTGGTGAGCTGGTCCGTGACGAAATAAAGGAATTTGCAAATTTCAAATGGGTAAAGTTGGAAACCCGCCCTTACACCATCGCTGAACAATTGATCAATGCTATCGTTTTTTACAATGCAAAACTCGACTTGCTCCATGTGCCCCATTTCAACGCCCCAATTTATTATCCGGGCAAATATGTCATCACCATCCATGATCTGATCAAACATCTTTCGGTGGGGAAGGCGACGACAACCCTGCCCCACTATCAGTACCTCATAAAACATTTTGCCTATCGAATGGCCATCAGAATCAATCTTGTTCGGGCGGACAAAATCATCGTGCCGGCCTTCTTCTGGAAAGACTATCTGATCAAGCACTTCCACGTTCCGGAAGCAAAAATATTCGTCACCTATGAATCTGCCGGTAAGGCGCTCACCAAAAAGAGCAAACTAAATCCTCCTGAGGTTCTTCGTAAATACGGTCTCGTCAAACCGTTCGTCATTTATACCGGCAATCTCTACCCGCACAAAAACGTCCCCTTTCTGGTCGAAGCGATTCGTCAGTTCGATGCCAGTCATGAACACCACCTCACGCTTGCTCTCGCCTGTGCCAGAGACGACTCCTTCAAGAATGTCGTCGAAACGGACGAAACCATTAAGTTTCTGGGCTACGTCCCCGACCCCGAGCTCGCCATCCTCTACTCGCAAGCTCTGGCCCTGGTCCAACCTTCCCTCATCGAAGGTTTTGGACTCACCGGCCTGGAAGCAATGTCCGTCGGCCTGCCGGTCCTATCAAGCAACGCCACCTGTCTGCCGGAAATTTACGGTGACGCCGCCCTCTACTTTGACCCGCGCAGTCTCGATGATCTCGTTCGAAAACTGGCCCTGCTATTTACCGATCAGGTGACGCAGGTGAAACTCATAGCCGCGGGAAAGAAAAGAGTGAGGGAGTTTTCCTGGCAGAGGATGGCCAGACAGACACTCTCGGTTTACAAATCTGCCGTTTTGGCAGCCACAAAATGAAAGTCGCAATTGTCTATGATCGGGTCAACAAAATTGGCGGAGCCGAGCGCGTTCTCCTCGATCTTCATCGCCTCTATCCGGATGCCCCCCTCTATACCCTGGTGACTAACGAGCCAACTGCTCTCTGGGCCAAGCCCTTCAAGGTCGTTCCCACGTTCTTCAATCAATTAAAGTTCTTTCGGGGCCACCACGAGTTGCTTGCTCCCTTTGCCGCTCTCGCTTTCGAGACGTTTGACTTCAGAGGATTTGACCTCGTCATTTCCGTTACCAGTGCCGAAGCCAAAGCGGTCGTCACCCGTCCGGAAACCCTCCATCTTTGCTATTGTTTGACCCCGACGAGGTACCTGTGGAGTGGCCTTGCCGCGTATCGTCAGTCGTTTCCGGTCAAACTCATTTTTGATTTTTTGATCAAGGGATTACGAAAATCGGATCTCATCTACAGCAGCCGTCCCGACGCCTATCTTGCCATCAGCAAGGAGGTGAGCAAGAGAATCACGACTTACTATCAAAAAAAGTCGGAAGTAATTTATCCGGCAGTTGATTATGGCTACTTTTCTGCCTCCCATCAGCACAAAAAAGACAATTATTATTTGGTGGTCAGCCGGCTGGTTCCTTACAAAAGAACCGATATTGCCATCGAAGCCTTTAATCAACTGAAAAAACCACTATTGATCGTCGGAACAGGGTCAGACGAGGCAAGACTAAAGAAAATGGCCGGCGATAATATCGATTTTCTTGGGCTGGTCACCGACGTCAAGCTCCGCCATCTTTACGCCAAGGCGAAAGCTCTGATTTGTCCACAGGAAGAAGACTTTGGTCTGACTCCGCTCGAGGCGGCTGCCACCGGCACCCCCACTCTGGCCTTTAACGCGGGAGGATTCAGGGAAACCATCATCAATAACGATACCGGCCTCTTCTTTGAGAGCCAGGATCAGGAGGCGATCGTCTCAGTCGTCAACCGATTCGAAGCCGGACGTCATCGGATCAGCGCCAAACACTGCAAAGAGCAGGCCGCCCTCTTTGGCCCGGATAGATTTGGCAAGGCCTTTTCTGCTAAAGTGGATACTATATGGCGGGAGCATCAAAAGATGTTTATGTCGTAATCGTTGCCGGAGGTACGGGCACCAGGTTATGGCCGCTTTCCCGAAAAAAACGCCCCAAACAATTCCTGAATATTTTTGACGACAAATCATTTATCCTTCAGGTCTATCAGCGGACCCAGAAAATCGTCAAACCGGATCACGTCTTCATTGTCGCGCCGGAGAATTATAGCGAATACATCAAGCAATATTTACCGGAGTTTCCCCTTACCAATTTTATGGGTGAACCGGTGAAAAAGGGAACGACCGCCGCCTATGGCTATACCGCCACTTACATCAAGCAGCTTGATCCGGACGCCGTTCTTCATATCATCGCCGCCGACGACTTTATTGTCGATGAGGCAAAATATGCCAACGCCTTGTCGCACGCCGCCAAACTGGTGGAAGAGAAGGACTCGCTGGTGATCTACGGCGTCAAACCGGCCGATCCCAATACCGGCTATGGCTATGTCCAGGTCCTTCTCCCCTCAAAGGCAGAAAACGGGCTCGTCGAGAGCTATCTGGTCAAGTCATTTCACGAAAAGCCCGACCTGGCCACGGCGCAGGGTTATCTTCAATCTGGGGATTACTTTTGGCACGTCTTCGGCTTTACCGTTTCCATTGGCAAGCTCCTTTCTCTCATTGATCAATTCGATCCACCGACCGGGGCGGTCCTCAAAGAGATCGAAGCGGATATGAAGCTTCCCAGTCGCCTGGAAGCGCCGAGGCTGGCCGAACATTACGAAAAATTAGTGGAAAGCGATATCGATACCAAGGTTTTGGAAAAAAGCAACCTCGCCACTTATATGGTCAGACTGGAAGATTCCTGGAGTGACGTCGGCACCTGGGACCACGTCTACAATTTGAAAGAAAAAGACACCGCCGGCAACGTCATCGTGGGGGACAAGGGAAAAGTTCTTGCCGTCGAGGTGAGTGGTAGCATTGTCATTCCTGGAGGGAAACCCATCGCCCTGGTGGGGGTAAAAAATCTCGTCGTCGTCGACGCTGGCGATATTATGCTCATCTGTGATAAAACTAAGGCCCAGGACGTTAAGAAGCTGATAAACCTGCTCAAAGAAAAGAAACTCGATCAGTATCTGTAATATGATTTACGAATCCATCAAGCGCGTCATCGATGTTCTCGCCTCCCTTTTTTTGATCATCTTGTTTCTTCCCATTTGGCTCATCATTCCCATTCTGATCAAACTTGAAAGCAAGGGAACGATTCTCTATACACCGGACCGGGTCGGCCGCTACGGCAAAAACTTCAAAATGTACAAATTCCGCTCGATGAGGATGTTTGAAGTTGGCGGGAAGGAGGTCCACGCGGTTGAGTTTTGGAAATACAACAAAGAGTTATTCGAGAAATACAAGAAATCAGGCTGGAAGCTGACTCTCGAGGAAGATCCCCGCATCACCCGCTTGGGCAAAATTCTTCGTCAAACCAGTATCGATGAAATGCCCCAGGTCTTTAATATCCTCAAGGGGGACATGAGCCTGGTCGGGCCCCGCGCCTACGTCCAGCCCGAGATCGACGATGCACTCAAGCGTTACGGCAAAGGATTACTCCCCGTCATCGAGCAGAGCCTTCGGGCAAAACCGGGGCTGACCGGCCCCTGGCAGGTCTCGGGCAGGAATACCATTCCTTGGGAAAAGCGGGTCGAGATGGATGCGGATTATGCCAAGCGCCGCTCGATGCTGTATGATTTTTGTATCATGCTCAAAACACCCCTGGCGATGATCTCAAAATGGTAAAAACTGCCAAAAAAGACATCTTGGTCAAGAAAATTGACCTCAAACCGATTCAAACTGAGCCGGTGGAAGAAGCGAAGGTCGAGTTCGTCGAGGAGAAACCAAAACACAAGCTTGCCTGGCTCAAGTGGGTTGGCCTGACGTTTCTGGTTCTTCTCATCCTTTTTGGCAGCCTGGCCGGCTTTGGCTACACCTTCTACAAGGGCATCACTCCACAGATCAAAGACGCCGCGGGAGCCGGGAACGAGTTGGTCACCAGTGTTCAGGCACAGGATCTGGTCAAAGCCAAAGAAGCCAGCGCCAAACTAAAAGCTAAAGTCGGAGAAATTCAAAATAAGTATCAGCAGCTCGCCTTCCTCAGGGTCATTCCAATCCTCGGCACTTACGTTTCCGACGGCCAACATGGCCTCTCTGCCGCCGCTTCCGGTGTTAACGCCATAGACAAGCTCATCCTCGCGGTCGAGCCCTACTCCGACCTTCTTGGTTTCAAGACCGACTCCAAAAACCTGATCGAAGTGAAATCGATCGAGGACCGGATCGTATTTATGGTCAACACTCTCGGCAAGATTTCACCCCAGCTGGAGTCGATTTCGTCTGATGTGACCCGCGCCCGCGACGAGCTAGACAAGATCGACCCCAAGCGCTACCCCGAGACCTTCATGGGCAAAGCCGTCCGCGGCAAGATCGTCGGCCTTCAGGATAGCGCCAGGAGTTTTGGCAACCTCGTTGGACAGGCCAAGCCCCTGATTGACCTGCTCCCGGCTCTTCTGGGTGATCCCGATCAGAAGACATACATGCTTCTTTTCCAAAACAATGGTGAACTGCGCCCCACCGGTGGTTTTCTCACCGCCTATGCCCATCTGCGCGTGAGCAAAGGAAGAATTACACCTCTAAACTCCTTTAACATCTACGATCTCGACGCCCGTTTCGTCAAAAACATCCCCCCGCCCAACCCCATCGTCAAGTACCTGAACGAGAAACGCTGGAACCTCCGAAACATGAATATGTCTCCGGACTTCAAGGTCTCCATGGACACATTCACCAAGTACATCAGAGACATCAATGGTCTGCCCCAGACCGACGGCATCATCGCCCTCGACACCGAAGTCCCGGTCAAGCTGCTCGAGGTTTTGGGCACCATCGGCGTCGGTGGTTGGGGGAATTTCTCCGCCAAGGAAGACCCCCGCTGTAAATGCCCCCAGGTGGTTTACTTCCTCGAGGATATCATCACCAAACCCGTTCCCGGCATTCGTCCTGATAGGAAAGCCGTTCTGGGTCCCCTGATGCACTCCATTCTCGCTAATGCCATGGGCAGTCCCAAGCACATGTGGCCGAAGTTTTTGAACATCGCCCTCGACGCCATCAATCAGAAGCACCTAATGTTTTACTTCTTTGAAGAGAAGAACCAGAAAGCCGCCGAGAGCTTCAATGCTGCCGGCCGGATCGGCGACTACGACTATGACTATCTTCACCTCAACGACAGCAACTTCGGCGGCGCCAAGTCCGACCTCTTTATCAAACGCGACATTGAGCAGGAAATTACCACTAACGGCGATAAGGTTACCAAGAAGGTCACCATCACCTACAACAATCCGGAAAAGGGCAGTAACTGCAACCTGGAAGCCGGCCAGCTCTGTCTCAATGGTGTCTACCGCGACTACGTCCGCCTCTATGTTCCCAAGGGCAGCAAGCTTACCCGCGTCGTTGGCAGCGAGGTCAAAGAGACCACCTTCGAGGACCTGGGCAAGACTGTTTTTGATGCCTTCTTTACCATGCGCCCCGAAAGCAGTAGCAAACTTGTCTTCGAGTACGAACTGCCGGCTCTTAACCTTAAACCCTACCGGATGTTGATCCAAAAACAGCCCGGAGTCCCGAGTATCAAACAGACCATCACTCTCGACGGCAAACCGACCAACATCGACCTGATCACCGATAAGGAATTGGTTCTAGAATAAGCCATGTCAGCTTCCATTTCCGATGTTGGTATCATCATTCATCAGACTCGTTTTGGCGAGGCGGATAAGTTCGTCAAGATATTAAGCGAGCATCACGGCCTGATCGACACGGTTGCCAAAGGCGCCCGACGTCTCACCAGCAGGAAATCAGGCCACCTCGATAACCTGAACCTGATCCGTTTCTCGACCAATCGGGGGAGCACACCCCAGTACCTTTCTCAAGTTGAAACCGTTTCCGGTTTTCCCAATATCAAAAGCAATCTCCACAAAGTCCGTACCTGTTTCTATCTCACCGAGATCATGCACCACACTCTGGTCGAGGGGGAGGCCGACGATGCTCTCTTTTTTGCTTTTAAAAACTTTTTGGAAAGTCTTGATCGCCTTGGCGACAACGAATCCTCTCGGGACCAGGCGGTCGAGTTTCAGCACTTCCTGATCGGTCATCTGGGATTTCCCCAACCCGCCGACGAACGGCCCGAAGCCCTGGTGTCCTACTTTGAATCTTTGATCGATCGGCACCTGATCAGTCCAAAGCTCACCCTGTCTCCTGCGAATGCGCTAAAATAACCTCATGGCCGAACAAGACCTCCTCGACAAAGTTATTTCCCTCGCCAAAAGGCGTGGCTTTGTCTACCCGGGAAGCGAGATCTACGGCGGCCTGGCGAACACCTACGACTTCGGACCCCGGGGTGCCGAGCTGAAACGCAATCTCATCAATCTCTGGTGGAAAGAATTCGTCACCAAACGTCCCAATATGTACGGCATGGATAGCTCGGTGCTCATGAGCCCGAAAGTCTGGGAGGCCTCGGGACATACCGCCAGTTTTACCAACGTCATGATCGACTGCACCAACTGCCAGTACCGCACCCGGGCCGATCACCTGATCGAAGACGGCGTCCCCGGAATTGGCAATGTCGAAGGTAAACCGCTAGAAGAACTCGATCAAATCGTCGCTGACAACCAGATCAAATGCCCCAGTTGCGGTAAGACGGTCTGGACCAACTGCCGTCTCTTCAACCAGCTCTTCGAAACCAAGGTCGGTATCATCACCTCCGGTCAGAACACCGCCTATCTCCGCGGCGAACTGGCTCAGGGCATGTTTGTCGATTTCAAGCACATTCTTGACAGTATCCACCCCAAGCTCCCATTTGGTCTAGCGCAGTCGGGCAAGGCCTTCAGAAACGAAATCACCATGGGCAAGTTCACCTTCCGCACCCTCGAGTTTGATTTGGCCGAGTTCGAGTACTTCGTCAATCCTGAAACTTGGGAAAAACATTTTGAGTACTGGAAAGGGGAGATGTATGCCTTTGCCAAGAGGGTCGGTCTGCCGCAAGCGAATCTCCGCTGGCGCTCGCATACTCAAGTCGAACTAAGCCACTACAGCAAACGGACCGAAGACCTCGAGTATGACTTCCCCTGGGGCTTCAAAGAAATGTTCGGTCTGGCCTATCGCACCGATTTTGACCTGAAGAATCATATGGACAAGTCCGGCGTCGACCTCCGCTTTACCGACCCCCAGTCTGGTGATAAATTCATTCCCCATGTTATCGAACCAACCTTTGGTATCAGCCGCCTCCTCACCATCATTCTGATGAACTCGTATTGGGAGGACAAGGAAAAAGAGCGTATCGTCATGCGCTTCCCGAAGGAAATTGCCCCCGTACGGGTGGCCGTCTTCCCCCTATTGGGGAACAAAGAAGAACTCACCGCAAAAGCACGCTCGGTCTTTGATCTCCTTTCCGGCCAGTTTGCTACCGAGTGGGACGACCGCGGCAACGTCGGTAAACGTTATTACGCCCAGGACGAGATCGGCACGCCCTCCTGTGTCACTATCGATTTCCAATCTTTGGAAGATAATACAGTTACTGTCCGTGACCGCGACACCACCCTGCAGGAGCGCATTAGCGTTGACAAACTAGTTGCCTTCCTAAATACTTAAAGCATGCCAAAAAAACTCGGTCTTCTCCTCGTCACCGGCCTCTTGTTTGCCGCTTGTAACGCCAATAAGGTTTCCAAAACCACCCCCCGCCAAGTTCGTCAGCTCATCAACGCCCTCGAAGTAGGCAAGCGCCCCTTCCTGGTCGTCTTTCCTCATTCAACCGGCAAACTCCTGACTCTTTATCAGGACCGCATCACCGACAATTTCAAACAGTCAGCCATCGACCTTGAGTACCTCTCCGGCAATTCCCTCAAGGGCGGCCGAACCACCGTCGATCTGCCCAAACCCCTGCCTTTTACCCAGGCGTTTCTTTTGGGCAGCTGTTCCTCCGGCGGCAAGTGCAGTTTCGATACTGACCTGATCTCCGGCACCATCAAGAACAAGCTCGACGATGGCTCCGAAACCATGAACGTCCTCAAGAGCGACTTTGTCTTTGTGAATTCGGGCGAAGTGACCACCACCGACGGCCGCGTCGTCTATACCCCGACCAACAAGAAACAAGCCGGTCAGATCCTCATGGATACTCAGGGTCTGCCGAAGGAGCTCGACGGTACCCTGGCTTACGCCCCCATCGCTATTAGTAGTGTTGACGGGAAAAAGATGGCCGGTACCCTTGCTTTCAAGGTCATCGGTGTTAGCAAGGCGGTCATTTACGATGGCGCCAACTATCAGCCCCTTGCGACGAGAACTGTCGACGATGCCGTTGTGGTTGATATTGCATTAGCCCCCTGGAACAAGGGTGTGACCATTACTCGCGACGATCTCAAAGGCACTCCCGAAACGGTCCAGCTCTATCTCCTCGGCCCCATAGTTCTTCTTAAATAACATGGGACGAGGATCTGGCGACAATAAAAGGGAAGCGCCCGTTGCTTCGGCGGAAACTTTGCGACAAAAGATTGAGACACTCTTACCGGTCTTCCGAACTTAAGGGCCATCGAAATCGAACCGGAAACGATGAATAATTCGAGCCACAAACTCTTAGTATCGGCTTGCAGAATCAACCACTTAGCTGGCGAATTTTCACCGCCATTTTTCTGTATCGCTAAGCGAATGGTTTGATTTAGTTGGTTATCTTAATTCAGGTTATCTTGAGGCTAACCTACCCCTTGACACGCAGTTTTCTTTTCACGATACTGAAAGGTGGTGACAAGTGGTGAAATACCATTATAATAGAAACAACGTTACCAGACCTGCCCATGCAATATGGTTTATTGGACGTTACTACCACAACCTGGAAGCCAAGGGGAGACTAGCGATCCCGGCAGCGTATCGGGAAAAACTAACCTCTGGTGGCGTCATCACCATCGGGCTGGATGGCTGCCTATTTCTTTTTCCGAAATCATACTGGCTCGAGCTCTCCGAGAAGCTGGCCAGTCTACCCTTGACGAATCAAACGGCCCGTCAATTTACCCGACTTTTGGTTCAGTCGGCCGTCGACCTCGAACTGGATCCACAGGGGAGAACCTTGATCCCGGACTACTTAAAGGAAAACGCCTCACTAAAAAAGCAAGTGGTGGTCGCCGGCGCCTTGACCAGGATTGAAATCTGGGACCGGCAAGCGTACCATCAGCACCTTAACTTAATAACGCAAGAAAACCCTGACTGGCAAAAGGGTCTTGAGCAACTCAATATATGAGCTTCATCAGACACAACCCCGCTTTCGCGGGCCAAATCGCTGCCCTTTACCACCTGAAACCGGGGGATCTCTTTCTTGACCTCACCCTGGGTGACGGCAGACATAGTCAGGAAGCCCTCGAAGCCGGAGCCCGTGTCGTCAGCGTCGATGTTGACGAAGACTCAATCACCCGGGCCGTTAATTTTCTCTTGGGAAAATACTCGCCAGTGATAGTTCGGCCGAATACAATCAATTCTGTAGTTCCACCTGACTTCATCTGGCTAATCATTCACGCCAATTTCACTGTCATCGGCTCTCTGGCCAAACAATATGCTCTTCCGCTCTTTGACGGCATAGTTGCCGATCTCGGGACCTCTCAAAACCAATTAGCCATCGCTGAGCGCGGTTTCTCCTTCAATCTGGAGGGCCCTCTTGATATGCGTCTTGATACCAGTCTTGGTGTCACCGCGGCCGACCTGGTCAATGTCCTTTCCACCACTGAACTTACCGACCTACTGCTGTTGGCAGATGAATACCAAGGCCACGCGATCGCCAAAGCCATCGTCACGGCCAGGAAAAAAACTCCGATCAAAACAACCGGCGAGCTGGCCAAGATAGTGACAGGTGTCAAACGAGTCACTTCAGGCAAGATCAATCCGGCCACCAAGACCTTTATGGCATTACGAATGGCGGTCAATCTGGAACGAGAGTCACTCTCTCTGATGCTTCCTCAAACACCTGATCTGCTCGCTTCGGGCGGCACCCTCGGCGTCATTAGCTTTCATTCCGGGGAGGATCGTATCGTCAAACACTTTATGAAGCAAAAACAAAAGGAAGGCATTCTTCGCGTCGTTAACGTTAAACCAATAAAACCGGACCAAAATGAAATACAAACAAATCCGAAAGTCAGAAGTGCCAAGCTCAGACTTGCCCAAAAACACTAAATTATTTTCCCGTTTAGTTTGGCTCGTGTATTTCATTGCGACCATCCTCGCGATCGGCAATCTCATCGGGACTAACGCTCTCGCGACACAGGGCATCGTTCTCGACAATATTCTGCGGGAAACCGTCAAAATTTCCAAAGAGAATCAAATCCTATCCGTCGAAATTGGCAAAATCAATAACCTAAGCTATATTGAATCAACCGCCGCCAAACTTGGATTTAGACGCGTTAGCTCCAACTTGATTATTTCACCAGTTGAGGCTGTGGCGGAAGCGACTCAAAGATAGTGCACGCCACCAACCAAAATTCAGTCACGAAGTACCGTCTCCGGCTCTTATCGATCTTTGTCGTCCTCGTCGCGATCCTGATCATCCTTCGACTCTTTTACTGGCAGATAATCCGCGGTCCCGGCCTCTCCGCCATGGCTGACCGTCAACACCAGAAGGTGGTCATTCTGGCAAGCGAGCGGGGCAATATCTATGATAGTCGGGGCGAGCTTCTGGCCGGCACCCAGAACCTATATCATCTTTACGTCTACAAGCCCCAACTGACGAAAGACAAACTCGAAGTCCTAAGCGCCATTGTTCCTATTTTGGCGCCTGACCCCCCCGAAGCTTCTCCGGGAGCCAAGCCGTTGACTAGGGAAGATATGGTCAGGGAAACCCGTGATTTTCTTGCCGGCCGCCTCGCTCTCGACAGCAACTGGGTCTCCCTGAAACATTACCTGACCCCGAATCAAAAAAAAACGATTGAGGCAATGAACATCACTGGTCTGGGTTTTGATGACGAATTCACCCGCTTTTATCCCGAGGCAAGTCTAAGCTCCCAGGTGCTCGGCTTCGTCGGTTCCGACCTGGCCGGTCAGCCGCAGGGCTATTTTGGCCTGGAAGGTTTCTTTGACCGGCAGCTTCGCGGACGGGAGGGTCGGATCCTCACCGAAAAAGACGCCCATGGCGCCCCAATCTTGATTGGCCGCTACAACCTAAGTAAAAACATTGCCGGCCGTTCTTTGATCACTACGATCAACAAACAAACCCAGTATCTCATTGAGTCACTCCTAAAGGATGGTATGCAAAAGTACGAAGCCAGGGCTGGAACGGTTATCGTCATGGAGAGTGCTACCGGCAAAATCATCGCCATGGCCGCCTTCCCGAACTACGACCCGGGGCACTTTGCCGATTTTAACAATTCTTCTTACCGAAACCCCAATGTGGCCAATCTTTTCGAGCCTGGCTCCATTTTCAAAGTATTGGTCATGGCCGCAGCACTGAACGAGAAGGTGATCACCCCCGAAACGATCTGCGACAGCACCTGTAATGGTCAGATCGCGATTGGTCAGTACACGATCAAAACTTGGAACGAAAAGTACTACCCGGGCACGAACATGGCTGATGTCATCATCCACTCGGACAACACCGGCATGGTCTTTGTGGCCCGAAAACTGGGCAAAGAGAAGTTTTCCAAGTATCTTTCGGCCTTTGGCCTCGGCAAACTCACCGGCATTCAGCTTCAGGACGAGGCAGCGGGAAACGAGAGAACCGAAAGTAACCTCAAAGACGTTGACCTGGCCACCAACTCTTTCGGCCAGGGTATTGCCATCACTCCGATTCAGATGATCACGGCCGTCAATACCATCGCCAATGAAGGCGGGCTGGTCAGACCAACCATCATTGAGAAGGTGATCAGCACCGACAAGGAAATTCCTTATGAATCGGAACCTCCGGTGAAAGTTTTGGACCCTGAAACGGCCAATCAAATGCGCGACATCATGGTCGCCGCGGTGGAACGGGGTGAATCCAAGTGGGCCAGACCGAAAGGGATCCAGGTTGCCGGCAAGACGGGCACGGCCCAGGTTCCGATTCAAGGCCACTATGACCCGACGAAAACGATCGCTAGTTTTGTCGGTTTTTTCCCGGCCCGAAATCCCAAATACACCGTTCTGGTCAGCCTGACCGAACCCCAAACCAGCCAGTGGGGGAGCGAGACCGCCGCTCCGCTTTGGTTTTCCATCGCCAACCAGCTTTTGCTTCAAACTGGCGACCACTAGTTTATAATCAAGCTGTGTCACGTCTCAAACAGCACACAATTTCCTTCAAACACGCCCTAGACGGTGTCATCTATACTTTCAAAACCCAGCCCAACTTCAAAGTCCACCTTTTTTTTGCTCTTCTGGCGCCCGTCGCCGGTTTTTATTGGGAGATCAGCCGGGCCGAGTGGGCGGTTGTCGTCTTTATCATCGGTTTGGTTCTGGTGGCGGAAATGATCAACACCAGTATCGAAGCAGTGGTTGACCTTCATACCGAGCAGTTCCACGATCTGGCCAAGATTGCCAAAGATGTTTCCGCCGGTATGGTCCTTATCACCGCCACCATGGCTGTTGTTTCCGGCATTTTGATTTTTTTACCTCATCTGTTAGGTTCAATATAAAATTATGGCTCTGCTTCTTGGTATTCTACTCATCTCCTTTATCACCCAAGCCACACTTGTCGTTCCCTGGATCGACCTTCTTTACCGGCTCAAGTTTTTCAAGAGAAAAACCGCGATCACCGCGAGTATGAAAGACACCGCTTCGACCCACATTCGTTCCAAGGCCAGAACACCCGAGGGGGGGGGACTTTTGATCGTGATTCTCACCAGTCTCGTCTTTGCCCTGATCTTACCCCTACTGAAATTTTTCGGGGTGAATGTGACCCACGTCTATCCCATCAACGAAGAAATCAATATCATTTTCTTCACCTTTCTCTCCTTCTGTCTCTTGGGTCTTTACGACGACGTCGTCAAGTACTTTGAGCTTGACCGTGACCTCGGTTATGCCGGCCTGAGGACCCGCACCAAGTTCATTATCCAAGCCGTCTTGGGATTGATCATCGGTGCACTCATGTATTTCAATTTGCATATTAGTTTCATCCACATTCCCTTCTTTGGCATTATCAACCTGGGAGTTTGGTTTATTCCGGTGGTCGCCTTCCTAATTATGACTTTCGCCAACGCCGTCAATATCACTGATGGTATGGATGGCCTCGCCGGGGGACTACTGATGATCTCGCTATTCGGCTTCCTACTCCTTTCCGTTTCGATACTGGATACGCCCATCTCTATCTTCATTGCTCTTTGGCTCGGTGGTCTGATCGCTTTTCTTTACTTCAATGTTTTTCCTGCCCGTATCTTCATGGGGGATGCCGGCGCCATGGCCTTTGGCGCGACCCTGGCTGTCATCGGTCTCCTTTTGGGCAAGTTTGTCGCTTTGCTCATCTTCGGGGCCCCCTTCCTTCTAGATGGCTTTTCCAGTCTTATCCAGATTGCTTCAGTGAAGCTAACCGGCAAACGCATTCTTCCGATTGCCCCGGTTCATTACTGGCTCCTAAAAATCGGTTGGACCGAACCGAAAATCGTTCAACGAGCCTGGTTGGCTGGTATCATGGTCGTGGTCTTTGGGCTCTGGTTGGCAGTTATATAACTAATAGTTGGCCGCATGACTTCCGTTAAACGAACTCATTTTTTTGCGCTGATCACCATTCTTTCCGTGACAATTTCTTTCATCGGTCTCATTGCAGTTTACAATGCCTCCGTCGTCGAAGCTTTCAACGACTTTCACGACAAATATTACTTTGCCAAGCAACAGCTCGCTTGGCTCGTTTTAGGCCTTTCGGCTTACTTCATCACCTCCCGGTTTTCAAGCAAGTTGATGAAAAAAATCTCGCTACCCCTCTTCGTCTTTTCTCTCCTAATGATGTTGCTCGTTCTCATTCCTGGTTTGGGCCTGCGTCTTTCCGGTGCCCGTCGCTGGATCTCGCTCGGGCCTTTTCGGTTTCAGCCATCCGAACTCCTCAAAACCAGTCTGGTGGTTTATCTGGCTACCTGGCTGGAAAGTCCCAAGGAAATGAAAAAGTTTGCCATTCTCCTGGCGTTCTGTTTGGGACTTATCATGCTTCAACCCGATCTTGGCACCGCCGTGATCGTCGCCACTTTGGGTTTCGGTTTGTTTTACCTTTCGGGGAACAAAATCAGAGAGATACTTCTTTTCTTCATTGCCCTCACTGCGGCGGCTGCGGTTCTTATTTTCGCCTCACCCTACCGCCTGGAGAGATTAAAAACCTTTTTGGATCCTACCTCGGATCCTCTGGGACGTTCTTACCACATCAACCAGGTTCTCATTGGCTTGGGGTCCGGGGGCATCTCCGGCGTAGGACTCGGGCGTTCCCGGCAAAAATATGCCTATCTTCCCGAGGCAACGACTGACTCAATTTTCACCATCGTTGGCGAAGAGTTGGGTTTCATCGGCGGAGTCGTCCTGATCGTCTTGCTGCTTTCTCTCTCCGTGGTCGCCTTCAGGGTAGCCGCGGATGCTCGTGACCAACATGGTCGTTTGTTGGCAGCCGGCGTCGCCTTGCTTTTTTCTACTCAGACGTTCGTGAACCTCGCCTCGATGGTGGCGCTCGTGCCCCTGACGGGCGTTCCCCTGCCGCTTATTTCTTATGGTGGATCGTCGCTGATCACCACCTTTGCCGCCCTTGGTATACTAGCGTCTGTAGCCCGCCTGCAAAAGCTGTAGCTTTAGCTACTGCGGGCAGGCCCGCCAAAAATGAAATCAACAGTTGTTTTTACCGGCGGTCACCACAGTTCAGCCCTCGTCGTCGCGCTGGAATTAAAGAAAGAGGGTTGCCCGATTGCCTGGATCGGCCACAAGTTCGCCGCGGGTGGCGATAAAAATGTCTCGGCCGAATATCAGGAGGTGACCAAAAACCAGATTCCATTCTACGAGCTGAAAACTGGCAAGTTCTACCGCCAGCTTAACCCCCTTACTCATCTAAAAACCATCTTCGGTTTTATTCAGGCTTTCATGCTTCTGCTTCAGATCAGACCGAAATTGATCGTCTCTTTCGGGGGCTATCTCTCCGTTCCGGTGGTGATTGCCGGCTGGCTGCTTCGCATTCCGAGTGTCACTCATGAACAAACCGTTGTCGCCGGCTGGGCCAATCGGGCGATCACTCCCTTTGTCAAAAAAATCTTTCTCACCCACCCATCTTCGCTAGGTAGCTACCCGAGGGAAAAGTCCCAGGTGGTCGGCTTACCCCTGCGGCCTGAGTTATTTGACCCCAAGTACAAGCAGACATTCAGACCAAAACTGCTCTACATTTCCTGCGGCAAACAGGGCAGCCACCTGGTCAATCAGGCCATCTTTCCGCTCGTTCCCGAACTGATCAAGCGCTACTCAGTCGTTCACCAAACCGGCGCCAGTAGTCAGACCCGCGACATTGACAAGGCCAGAAGAGTCAAAGAATCCTTGGGGGAACTGGCGGACAGATACCAATTTGCCCCATATTTTTTTGCGAAGGATGCGGCGACCTACCTCCAGTCCGCCGCGGTTGTCGTCAGTCGGTCCGGTGCTCATCTGACCTATGAACTGGCAGCCCTGCAAAAACGGACTGTTTTTATCCCCATCTCCTGGGTTTCCCACAACGAACAGTTGTTGAACGCGCGAGAGGTAGCCAAAGTCACCCCAGCCGTGATCGTCGAAGAAAAAGACTTGACCGGTGACACTCTTATCGAGGCGATCAAGACTGTCGAAAAGATCAAACGAATCAAAAAGGCAAAGACCGATCCGTTATCAGCCACCAAAAAAATCGTTGATGTCATCCGCGGATATTTGGAAAACTAGAGCCAGGCGAAGACTAACCTTTTCGCGCCACTTCCTCCTTGGTCCCGCCATCACCCTCATTCTCATCCTCACTCTGATTTTCTTTCATCAAAAATATCTTATCGTCAAGGCGGTCGCCTGCACCATGGTCGAAGGGAGCTGTCCTGAGGCGATAATCTCACTCCTCGACCAGGAAAGGGGACACTCATTTCTCCATTTAAACTACAAAGAACTTAAAACCGACGTCCTGTCTACCGGTCTGGTTGACGGTATCGAATTCCAAACCGTACTGCCCGGAAAACTTGTTGTCCGCGTCCAGCCGCCGGCCTTGGTTTATTTTGTCAAGACGGCAGTCAGTGAAGTTACCCCAAGTCTTTCCTTTCTGGAAAGCACCACCTCCGCCGCCCCGAGCGGCGAACTAGCTGTGTTCGTGGCTACGACAGCAGGCAAGACCTTTCAGCTCCTTTCTACCGGCGAGCTTAATGTCGTCGATGCCCAGTCGAATTATTATCTGATCGGGAGGACCATACCTTCCAAGGAATACCTGACAAAAACCTTTAACTGGCTTTACATGCTCTCGTTTTCTTCGTTGAAACCAGAGGCACTATATTTTTTTGGTGATATGATCATAGCGAAGCAGGAAGACGGGCCGAATTTGATCATGAATTTTGTCGATGATCCGAAACAAACCATTCTTGCTTTGCAACGCCTCGACCAGGTCGTTACAATTAACAAGCCGACTGTTATTGATTTTAGATTTTCACACCCTATACTAAAGTAAGCATGGCCAGACAAACATCCCTTAACGCAATTGACATCGGCAGCAGCAAAATTTCTTGTCTCATCTCCATTCCCAGTCAGGACTCGGAGAAAATAAACGTCGTCGGCGTCGCCACTACTCCCAGCCGTGGAGTCAGAAAGGGCCTCATTGTTGATATCGAAGAAGCGGTTGGAGCAATCACCGACTGTGTCGAAGCGGCCGAAAGAATGGCCGGGTTCTCCATCAACAGCGCTTACGTCTCCATTTCCGGCGATCATATTCAGTCGCAAAACAGCAAGGGTGTGGTCGCCATTACCCAGCCGGAAGGGGAGATCGACCAGGAAGACGTCTACCGGGTCGTCGAAGCCGCCCGGGCCATTTCACTCCCGAGTAGCCGCGAGATCCTCCACGTCTTGGCGCGCGAGTATATCGTCGACTCTCAGCGGGGGATCAAGGATCCTATCGGTATGGCCGGAGTCCGTCTCGAGACCGATGCTCATCTGATCACCTCCTCCGCCATTGCCATGAAAAATCTGGCCCGCTGCGTCACTGACATCGGTATCGATGTCTCGGGCATGGTTTATACCGGTCTTGCCTCCGCCCACTCCGTTCTCACCGAAACCGAGAAAGAACTGGGTGTAGTTCTCGTTGACATCGGTGGCGGCACCACCAGCCTTTCGGTTTTTGTCGAAGGCGCCTGTTGCTACTCGGCAGTCATTCCTGTGGGAGCGAAAAAAGTCACCGACGATCTCGCCATCGGGTTGATGGTTAGTCTCGAATCCTCCGAAAAGATCAAACATTTCCTGAGTAAGCAGCCCGAAGTGACTGTCGAAAAAACCACTGTCGACGAGATCAGCCTGACCAAACTGGGACTCAAGGAGGAAACCAAGTCGGTTTCGCGGAAAACCGTTGTCGACGGTATCATCCGCCCCCGTCTGAACGAGATCTTTACCCTGGTCGGCACCGCTTTGAAAAAATCAGGCTACGCCGGTCAAACTCCTGCCGGTATCGTCCTCTGCGGCGGCGGGGCAATGACTGTTGATGCTGCCTCCGCTTGCAAACGTGTGCTCCAGCTACCGACCCGCCTCGGGACCCCCGCCGGACTTTCCGGTTTAATCGAAGAGATCGATTCACCGGCCTACGCCGTCATCGTCGGCCTCGTTCTTTACGGCGCCGGCAAACAACACGAGTATGTTTCGGTGAAAAAATCCGGATTCGATCAATTCACGAAACGGCTGCCCCTGAAAGGAATGTTTGGTAAATTCGTCGAATTTATCAAGTCATTTCTGCCTTGACCCGCCGAAGCTTTTAGCGAAGGCGGTCCCGTCTTGTCGAAATCTGCCCCAAACTGTATACTGACCGCAAAATTGAACTATGGCCTTAGTTAAACCTGACATCAATTCATTTGCCAAGATAAAAGTCCTAGGAGTTGGCGGCGGCGGCAATAACGCTCTAAACTCGATGATCTCGGAGAACAAGATCCAAGGGGTTGAGTTCATCGCCGTGAATACTGACCTCCAAGCACTTTTGGCAAACAACGCAGACATCAAACTTCAGATCGGTGAGCGGGCGACCAAAGGTCTTGGCTCCGGTGGCAATCCGGAAATGGGCGCCACCGCCGCCGAAGAAAGCCGCGACAAGCTCCGTGATCTTCTGGCCGGGACGAACATGGTCTTCATCACTGCCGGAGAAGGTGGGGGAACGGGGACCGGGGCCGCCCCGATCATTGCTTCCGTTGCCAAAGAAGTCGGTGCTTTGACTGTCGCTGTGGTCACGAAACCGTTTCTTTTTGAAGGCACCCGCCGGATGGTCCAGGCCGAGGAGGGGATTGAAAAACTGAAAAAAGAGGTCGATACCCTGATCGTTATCCCCAACCAAAGAATTCTCGATGTCGTCAAAAAAGAAGACACTCTTCTGAATGCCTTCAAAATGGCCGATGCAATTCTTTCCCAGGGAGTCCAAAGTATTTCCGATCTGATCACCATTCCCGGTCTGATCAATGTCGACTTCGCTGACGTGAAGGCAATCATGAGCAACGCCGGCTCTGCCCTGATGGGCATCGGCTCAGCCAGCGGCGAAAAGCGGGCCGTCATCGCCGCGAAAGAAGCCGTCAGCTCTCCTCTTCTCGAAACCAGTATCGATGGTGCCCGCGGTATCCTCTTTATCATCAGCGGCGGTCCAACACTTACTTTGAATGAGGTGAACGATGCCGCCAACATTATCAGTAGTGCTGCCGACCCCGATGCCAATATCAAATTTGGGGCGACCATCCGCGAAGACCTCGGTGAGAATATCAAGATCTCCGTCATTGCCACCGGCTTCGACGAGAACCGCCGCCGGATGCAGGGCTTTGTCTCCCGCGTCGGTC
>Ga0209542_10001014_pt1 | contig 66972 bp, 81 predicted proteins | sample RifCSPhighO2_01_FD_184028 | JGI IMG/M metagenome (GOLD analysis project Ga0209542, IMG submission 184028) | Soil microbial communities from Rifle, Colorado - Rifle CSP2_plank highO2_0.1 (SPAdes) (version 2) | ecosystem: Environmental > Terrestrial > Deep subsurface > Rock core/Sediment ...
TGAGCCACGCCTTCAAATGCTCTTCAAAAATACTCTTTTTGGTCGCCATATTCATATGGCGACACGGTAACCGATTTATTATCTACTCGGGAGATTTCGGTAACCTTTTTTATTATCTACAACGGGGTTTTGTGTGTGGGGAAGAAAAAATGCTTTAATTAAGGATGATGAAAAAGATTCTCTTCCCCACACTTTTTTGGAGCGTTCTCTTTCTTGTAATGGCGATTGTGCCGTACAGCGTTCCGCAGTGGGATGGTATTTCTTCCGCTGACGTTGATGGGTTGCGTTTTGGCGCCGCGTTTCCGACGGTGTTTGGCGGGCGAATTGTCGGCATGGACGAGTGTACCTGTTCTGGTGGAATGCGCATAGTTGTCGGCCCTCCGCGCCCCATGGACCTTCTTTTCCAGCCCGGGGTGTCAACGCTCTTCTCTCTCTATACACTCTTGCCATCGGAGTACGTGCTCGGCGCATATATTCCGAGCACTCCCGCTACTCCTGCGGTGTGTACCAGAGGGACCACTGTTTGTGTCCCAATTCCCGTGGCAGGTACGATAACATTGGTGGGGACGACCTTCCTCTCGTTCGGCGGAGTTTTTTGAATTAGTAATCTTTCTAAAATAATATAGTCGGCGCGTTCTGCAGTTGCGGAACGCGCCGGTTTTCTTTTCTCAACAGACTACACACAAAATACGACATACTAATTTTTCCACCTTTCACCTTTCGGCTTTTTTAGCTCTTTCAAGAGCTCGTGCGCGGACAATGTGTTTATAATATCTTTCTTTTCTGCCCACCCACGGCGTGCTTGCCCGATGCCGTAGGCGAGAAGCGCGAAGTGCTCCTGTGCGTGCGCATCGGAGTCAATGCTCATTTTCACTCCGGTATTCACGCACATCCGGATGTAGTCATCCGAGATATCAAGCCGGTCGGGAAATGCATCTATCTCAAGCACGGTGCCCGTTCTTTTCGCGGCCGCGATAATTTTTTCTATATCCAACTCAATCGGCCTCCGTTTGTTTATGAGACGCCCGGTCAGGTGGAAGATGATGTCCACGTGCGGATTCTCCATCGCGGCAACGACGCGCGCTGTTTGTTCTTTCTGTGAAAGAGTGAAATGGCTGTGTACCGCCGCGCCAACACAATCAAGTTTTTCGAGCGTCTCGTCGTCTATATCAAGCGTTCCGTCCTTTTTTATATTCACCTCGGCACCCTTCAAAACCTGAAACCTGAAACCTGAAACGTGGAACGAGGCATTGAGCGCATCAATCTCCTCCATTTGGCGGAGCAGTTTTTTCTCATCCGCCCCGCCAGTCATCGCAAGGGACTTCGTGTGGTCGGTAATGACGATATAGGAAAGCCCAAGCTTTTCTGCGGCGTGCGCCATTTCTTCCACGCTGTCTTCCCCGTCAGTCCAGTCGGTCTGCACCTGGAGGTCGCCCTTTAGGTCGCCAAAGCCAACGAGCGTGGGAAGCTTCCCCTCGCCCGCCGCCTCTATCTCCCCGGTCATTTCCCGTAATTCAGGCTCAATATAGGAAAGGCCGAGTTTTTTGTATAACTCCTCTTCTGTTTTCCCTCCGATAAAGTCCCATTTTTCTTCTTGTCCCTTGCCTGCCTGCCGAAGTCTCGGCGTAGGCAGGTCTCCCGTCTCCTGTCTCTTGAATAAACCGTATTCGTTTAATTTCCACCCTCTTTTTTGCGCGAGTTCACGGAGTGCAATGTTGTGCGCCTTGGAGCCGGTGAAATAGTGTAACGCCGCACCGAGCGCGCGTTTTGGGACGACACGGAGGTCTGCATCCAACCCGCTTTTGAGTCGCACATTTGCCTTCGTTTTTCCCTTTCCGTAGACGTGCGCTACTTCGGGAAACGCGGCAAACGCGTCGGTGATGCCAGTGCCTCCTTTCTTTGCAGTGACGATACAATCTATATCCCCTACCGTTTCTTTCCACCGCCGCACCGAGCCCGCGGTGAACACCTCCTCAACCCCGGGGATGTTTTTGATTTTTTCTTCAAGCGCCCTCGTTTCAGGGAGCACCACGCCTAAGAGCTTTCGTCCGCCGGAGCTCTTCAAAAATGCGATGCCCTGGAGAATTTTTTCCTCGGTTTTTTTGCCAAGGCCGGGGATGTTTCGTATGCGTCCTTCTTTCGCCGCTTTCTCCAAATCGTCCACATCCTTGATTTTCAAGTGTTCCCACAGCTTCTTTACCGTATGCGCACCGATTCCTTCCACCTCGGTCAGTTCGCGCACGTGTATGGGAAACTCTTTTCGGAGCTTGTCATATTCTTCAAAATGTCCTTTTTCTAAAAGTTCCTCAATATGTTCTGCGATGCCTGGCCCTATGCCGTCTATCTCGGTGAGCCCCTTTTTCCCGTGTTTTGTGTAGACGTCTTTTAAGGATTCCTTGAGCGTGTCCACGGCACCCGCCGCTCGCTCGTATGCCATCGGTTTGAATGGGACGTCTTTCATTGTGTAAAACGTCGCGATTTCGTAGAGAATATAGGCGATTTCTTTATTAGAGAGAGTTTTCATGGGTGTATGTGTATACAATCATAAACCAATCAACAACGAGGCGCGAGGCGCTGGCCCGCGCAGAAAGAAACCCCAAACCCCAATGTCCAATGCCCAAGCAAACCCCAAACCCGGAAGCCCCCACTATTTTTTGGGAATTGGGGTTTGAGCATTGGGATTTTGTTTTTATGCCGCGGTGATATAATGAAGCGCATGAGAAGCTACTTCCTCTTTATGGGGGTTTTCGCCGCCGCCGCACTTCTCCTTGCGGGTTCGTATAAGTTTGTTGATACGCGGTATGCGCGGGTTCTTGAGGAAAAAGCGCACACGGCCCTTGCGGGTGGCAACTATCTTGCCGCGCTCGGAGACTATTCTGTGCTCAAAAGCGCGGACGCGCCGGACGAGGTCCCCGCGCATGTTGACGCGAAAATACTGGAATCAAAGAACCTTCTCGTTGCGGAGGAGGTGTTTCTCCGTGCGGAAAAGGCGCGTGAGAGCGGCGATTGGTTTGCGGTAAAAGCGCTTCTTCAAAATGGTGATGCCGTGACGAACGCTTCATTTAAGGAGCGTGAAGCCGCGGTGGCGCTTTTGGGAGAAGCCACCGACAAAGTACGGGGCCTTGAGGAGAAGATAGAGGCAGAACTTGCAAAATTCCGCGAAGATGCCGCCGAAGAAAAAACGCTCCGTGAGAATGCCGAAGAAAAGACCGAGGCGGTAGAAAAAAAGATTGCGAACGTAGAGGAAAAGCTTGAAACGACGCTCCGTGAGAAAGATCGTGAAAGAGAACGGGCGGCGGCAGAGCTTGCGGCTCGTACTGCCGAAAAGATTCAGGCGGAACAGGCCGCCCTCCGTGAGCGTTTGTTGAAGTTTCTGAACGAACTGGACCTCCATGCGAGCGTCTTCACCTATGCGAATGGCTACTTTGACGACGCGATTGCTGAAATTGAAAAAGGAAAAAGTATCTCGGCATATTCGTTTTTGAGCCGTGCCGAAGACACGCTTGCTCCGATGGATGCGCGCATTGAAGATTTGCTCAATAACCGCACCGAGGAGCAGTACAAAGATGAAGTACGAATCCTCGTTCAATCGGTCGCTCTTTTCCGCGTGGCGTCAAACGGTCTCGGAAGCGCCGCCTTCTATGCCGGCAAGTCTGGAGACGATGCCACCGCGAAGTTTAATCAATACATGAGCGAAGGAAAGGGGGCAAAAAATGAAGCACTGCGTCTCATGAACACGGTGAAGGACTTTGCGGCCTCTCTCCGATAAAGATTCGGAAACTAAGTAGAAAAGCCCCGCGAGCCTTGGGCTCGCGGGGCTTTTCATAGACCTGTTGAAGTCTGACTTCAACAGGTCTTTTAAATGCGCCGCCCTCTCAAAAGAGGACGGCGCTTTCTTTTTTACCGCGTGCGATTGGCGGGGATGATATTTTCGGGAACTGCGTCTCGCAAGAGCGTTCTGATGATTTGTTCGGTTTCGTATGGGCCCTTGACTGCGATGCAATCAGTGACGAAAAGCATCGGTTCATCGTTTCCGCCGGGGTCCAGGTTGTCGCCGATAAAAAGCGTATTCACAAGCCCTGCTTCCCTGAAAAGCCGCAGTGCATTGTCGGCTTTTGTGCCGTTTTTTTGCGTGTAGTCCAGGCAGGTCGTCCCCCCAACTTTTACGGTGACAGATGGGTGGATAAACGGAATCGCGCAGAGTGCGTCGTGGCGGAGGACGCGCTCTGCGTCAAAAGCGGCTTTTTTCTCGCGAGAGGCATGGTGTCCGATGAAGCTAAATGCTACCTGCGCTCCGTGGTCTTCCACGAGGTCGCTTTCGTCAGTGATGCTAAAGGGAAATGCGGCACGCAGGGCGCTGATATGTTCAAAAATGGCAAGCTTGTCACGCCACGAGAGCATGTTCTTCCAGAGAACCTGGTCGTTTAGAAGCGAGATGTTTCCGCTGAGCGCCATGAGATAGAGGTTTCTCCCACCTTCCCAGAAATGGTCAAATGGTATCTGGCTCTTCATCCGCGCAACATCGGCTCCGGAAAGTACCGCAACCGTGAACACGCGGCACAGTTCCTCAAAATGGTACCGCATGGAATCCAGCATGTTCCCGTAACTTTCCGTGAGTGTCCCGTCCATGTCAAAAATCACTCGCTTGTAGTGCATGACGCACCTCTTTTGTGCGGTTTTGGAGAACTGACTCTGCTTTGTAGAACTTGGAGTCCCTGAGCTAAGTCGCGGGCGCTCTCTTTTTGCGAGTGTTAGTCAAAAAGGCGACTCTCGGTTGCTCCGAGAGAGCTTCGGGGGTGTACCGGCGGAAACTTGCTTTTTATAGTAATTTGTGCTATAATTACACTAGATAAACAGGGCATTTTCACACCTTTCCCGCGAAGGAGATGATTAATGAAAAGACACATTTTCGGCATTGTTTTCCTCACCACCCTCTTCTTTTTTCCTGGTATCTTCGGGAACGCGAGCGCGCAAACGCTTCTCTTTGACAGCAAAACTATCCAGGAAAATTGGGAGAACAACTGGAACGAAAGAGAAAAGGGGTTGTGGTATGCCCACATCGTCCTTCAGCTTGCCGATACGGTGACTACGATACACGCGCTTGAAAGAAAAGGCGTGTACGAAGCGAACAGTGTGGTGTACGGCAAGCACCCATCGCCCGAGCGGATCGTTCTCACAAAGGCGGTCGTGTTGTGGGGCTCGTTTTCTGTGTTGAATGATTACACTCCAAAAGGGAGCAAAGAGACAGGCCTCATTGTTCTTGACGTTCTTTACTCTATTATTGTTGCGAACAACATGCGCATCGCGTATCGCTTTTAAAAAGCCCCATGGTTTTTGAAAACCAAGGGGCTTTTTCTTTTGTTCATAATGATGTTTTCGGGCGGTATTGGAGGGCTTCAAGAAGATGCGTTTCTTTGATTGCCGCCTCTCCCGCGAGGTCGGCGATGGTGCGCGCGAGCTTTATGACGCGGTGGTAGGAGCGCGCGGAGAGGGAGAGGCGTTCGGCGGCGGCGGTGAGCGTCGCTTTTTCTTTCGCGCCAAGCGGGGCGAGTGTGCCGAGTTCACGGACGCCGAGGTGCGCGTTTAATTTTCCTGGTTTCCCGAAACGCTTCGCGGCAATCGCGCGCGCACGAAGTATCGCCGTGCGCAGGTCCTCAATTTCCTTGCGTGTCTCTGCATCTCCTCGCGCATCATCGGACAGTTTTTCATAACCCACCCGCGATACTTCTATCCACATATCTATTCGGTCAATAATCGGCCCCGACACTTTTCTTTTATATTTCGCAATCTGTGACGGAGAACAGACGCATGCTTTGCGTGGGTCGTTTAAGAATCCGCACGGACACGGGTTCATCGCGGCGATGAGGATAAAGTTTGCGGGGAAAAGCTCCGTCCCGCGGGCGCGGGAGATGGAGACCTCACCCGACTCAAGCGGTTCGCGGAGCGACTCTATGACCCGCGTTTCAAACTCGGGAAACTCATCAAGAAACAGCACTCCTCGGTGCGCGAGAGTCGCCTCCCCCGGCTTCGGGTAGGTACCACCGCCCACGACCGCGACATGCGAAGATGTATGGTGCGGTGCGCGGAATGGCGGTGTGGTGACGAGCTCGCCCTTGAGGTGTCGTACCGTGGAGTGAATCCCCGTGACCTCAAGCGCTTCGTCAAAAGAAAGCGGTGGCAGGATGGAGGCGAATGCTTTTGCAAGCAATGTTTTCCCCGTCCCCGGCGGGCCGAAGAAGGCGATATTGTGTCCGCCAGCCGCGGCGATGACGAGGCCGCGTTTTGCCGTCTCTTGTCCGCGGACATCCGCAAGTGAGAGCGCGCCTTCACTGGGCGGCGCCGGTACAAACGGGGTCTTCTCGTGCGCGACGAGCTTTTTTTCGGGAAGATTCAGCGCAATTTTCACTTCGGGGTCAAGCCGTTTTTCGTTTATGTGCGCTACAACATCTTTGAGCGTTCGGACGCCAAAGATGGAAATCCCTTCTATGAGCGCCGCCTCTAACGCGTTTTCATAGGGCAGGAAAAGCTCTTTAAAGCCGGCGTTCTTCGCTCCTTCTGCAAGAAGGAGCGCGCCCTTCAAGGGCTGGAGCTCCCCCGAAAGAGAGAGCTCTCCCAAGAAAAGCCGTTTGGTAGGTTCAAAACGAATCTCTTTTGCGGCAAGGAGATAGGCAAGCGCAATCGGCAAATCAAAAAGCGGACCCTCTTTTTTCAAATCCGCAGGCGCTAAAGACACCACTATTTTCTGCTGGCCCTCGCTTTTTGGTGAACCGAAGCCCATGCTTTTAATCGCCGAGGACACGCGGTCGCGCGACTCCTCCACTGCCTTTCCGGGAAGTCCTACGACAGAAAACGAATGAAATCCGCGGAAAATATCCACCTCAATCGTTATCACTTGGCTCTTGAGGCCCGACACCTGCGCGGAAAACACTTTCGCGAGTTTTTGCTCTGTGCGCGACATTGGCTAGAGTGTAGCAAAGGAAATATTTGGTATCTAGTGCGTTCTCTGTTGTTGCCAGCGAAACTTGATTTTCAAAGAATTTCATGTATGCTAGTTCGCAGTAATGTAATTTTGAAACGAGTTAACGTGAGGGAGGGCGTCATGCCGACAGAGATAGGTATGTTTCTTTTCAATACCAACGGAAACGTGGAGGTGAGGTTGACAGAGGAAGGGTACAAGGCGTACGACGAGTACCGCAGACGCACGCTGGTGGACGTATCTGCAACGACGCAGTCACCGGACCGAAACATGGCCATCAAAGCGATTGAAAGGATACTTGAGCTGAAAAAAGATGCCGAGGGATGGCACACCTTTCAGCTTGCAGACCTCATGTGCATCTTTGGTCCGGGAATGAGGATGGGACCGCCGATGCCTTTTGTTGGCAATGTCATTCGCATCCCGCGAGAAAGTTGACTGTCACCGAAAAAACCGCCTCGTCCATTGGAAGGCGGTCTTTTCTTTTCCTGGTAACCTGTCCTCTAGACACTAATTCATATGTGCCGTACAGGTCGGGGCGGCGGGGTCTGCGTTCAAACGGGCCCCCTCTATCGCTCCTCCGCATACTTCACACGCGCCATACGTCTCTTCATCCATGGCGAGAAGCGCACCGCTCACATCCTCCAAGCGCTTCTCCAGTTCATCAGAAACCGCATGGCGCTCCTCTATGTCCTCGTGGATGTCTGCCGCGACATTCAAGTCCGCTTCCTCCGTTTGGTTTTCGGGTACGGCATCCCACTCCGCAGGGTTGTGCGGGTTTCTCTTGCTGATTCCCGAGAGCTCTCCTTCAAGGCGCGTTTTTTCGTCCTCAAGCAATTTTTTATATTTCTCCTGGTTTGGGATCATACGCATAACAATACAATAATTTTACAATTTGACAATATACCGTATACCACAAGGCACGAATCACGATGCACAAATCACAGAGCACAAGGCAAACTGTGTCATGGTATGTGATTCGTGCATCGTGATTTAGCGGAGCGTTCTCCTCGGTGTTGCAAGCCGGTTTAGAATCTCATCAAAGGTTGTTTTGTTGGTCGTAAAGACGAGCGTCTCTTTGTCTACAAACGAATAGTAGAGCACGGGGTTTCCTTCGGCATCGTCTATATATCGCGCATCGCGGTTCTTTATCAAAATGTCGGTAAAATCATTTACCGCTACCGGCGGAAAGCTTTTTATGTTGAAGAGCGCCGCGAGGTCAACGACAACCGGACGTCCGCCCCAATCAAAGAGGTTGCCGAAGGCGCTTTCATACGAATCAACCTTTGCGATAAGGAACGGATAATTTTCTCCGAACGAATGTATGCCGTAAAGATACTCTTTTCCGAGGGCGCGCGCGAACCCCGGCGGCATGGTGTCGGTGAGTGCGGTCAGTAGCTCTCCGATGGGGACGACATCCTCACTCATTTTTTTGGAATCCGCGTCAAATCGCTCCCGCACGAAGGTAATCGCCACCATATCATTTAAGGCAAGCCCCTCTGTCGCAATCGCTGACCGCATGTGCCCCTCAAGAATTTTTCTATCTAGTATGACGATGGGTATTTTCCGCTCTTTGTTTACAAAAATAAGCGCCTCGGCGGCAGGAGAGATTTCCGGTGCAGGCGGAGAGCGGAAGAAGAAAAAGAGGAAAATCCCCGCCCCTACGAGAGCCGTGAGTATGCCTGTTGCGGCGAAGAAAGCGCCGGTGCGTGTGTGGAACCCAAGGAACAGGGATTCAGCGACGGGCAGGATACTCCCATTCGTCCCTCCCTCGCCTCGCCGTGTTTCTTCAGCGGAGACGATGGAGGCGACAGACTCTTTTTGTCGCCGTACTGTTTCAGACACGTCGCCCTTGTAGGTGCGCACGGGAGATAAGGGAGACCTCATAAGAGGTACCCCTCGCTCTTCTGGAGGCTGTTCCATCGGTGCAGGCGGGGCGGGTGTCGGTGGCTCTGGAAGAGGAACAGGAACGCTATCGTCCTTTGTCGTCTCGGCGGAGGAAGGGGAAACTGCCTGGTTCCCGTTTGGGAAACTCACGGGCGTTGCCGCCGCTTTCTCCAGAGACGTTTCGTCTGTCGTATGTAGAGGAGGTTCCATTAGGTGTTGAAGTGATGAGTTTACCCTTGAAAAAATCAGGGTCGGCGGCTTTGACGGAAAGGTTCACTCGTCCGCGCTCGTCTATGCCTTTCACGACGACAGGGAGCATGTCCCCGGGTTTTACAAGGTCCGTTACCTTTTCTACCCGTACCGGGGCAAATTCACTTATGTGGACGAGTCCTTCGGTCGTGGGCCCTATCTTTACCATGGCGCCAAACTCAAACAGACGTGTCACTTCTCCCGTGTATCGTTCCCCCGCGGTGTATTCGTGAGTGATGGCATCCACTTTCAGACGCGCTTTGTCTGCCGCACCATTTTTGCCGAGGATATATACCGTCCCGTCTTCTCCTATATCAATTTCCGCGCCCGTTTCTTTTGTGATGCCGTGTATCGTTTTTCCGCCGGGGCCGATGAGGAGGCCGATTTTTTCCGGGTGTATCTTTATTGTAATGATTTTTGGCGCCGCAGGCGAGAGCTCGGGCCGGTGCGCGGGGATTTCTTTGGCGATTGTCTCAAGGATTCTCCCCCGCGCGTCGCGCGCTTTCTCCAGCGCTTCTGCAAGGATGAAGACGGGAACGCCGTCCACTTTCACATCCATCTGTACCGCCGTGATGCCGTCTTTTGTCCCTGCGACCTTAAAATCCATATCCCCGTGATGGTCTTCGGGTCCTTGGATGTCGGTCAAAACCTTATACCTCGTCTCTCGTCCCTTGTCTCCCGTCGCTAGCATAAGCCCCATGGCGATACCCGCGGCAGGAGCTTTCACGGGAACTCCTGCATCAAGGAGCGCAAGTGTTGATGCGCACACGGATGCCATAGAGGTGGAGCCGTTTGAAGCAAGCGATTCCGATACGATGCGAATGGTGTACGGGAAAAGGGCTTTATCGGGGATAATCGCTTCAAGCGCTTTTTCGGCGAGCGCACCATGGCCTATCATGCGGCGGTTTGCGCCGCCGAGCCGTCCTGTTTCCCCCGTGGAGAACGGGGGAAAGTTGTAGTGATGCATAAAACGCTTTTCGGCCCGTATCTCCATGCCTTCAATGAGCTGGGCGTCTTTGGGTCCGCCGAGGGTGAGCACCGAGAGCACATGAGTACCGCCGCGGTAGAAGATGCCGGTGCCGTGGAGGACGGGTGAGACGCCGCCGGCCTGGGTAAAGAGCGGACGGATTTCATCCATTCCCCGCCCATCGGGGCGGCGGTTGTTTTGGAGCGCTTCGGCATGAAGAAGCTCGTTTATTTTTTCATTAAAGAACTCCCCAGCTCCGCCTGCCTCTTCCGGTGCGAGGCGCTCTTTTGCAAGCGCCGCCCATTCTTTCCCGAGCGCGTGGAGCGCGTCTTTTCCTCCTTGTTCACTTCGCGCGTCTTTTGCGTCCGCGAACACAGTAGGGAGGAGCCGAGGCACCATCGCCTCTTCAAAAAGCGCGTGGAGCGCCGCCGACGGCTCCTTTTTGGGAAGCACTCGCTTTTCTTTCCCTATCTCCACCACAATCTTTTTTTGAAATGCCTGTATTTTTTCAATCTCATCGCTCGCCTTCGTAAGAAGTGTCTCGGCATCTGCTTCACGAAGCTCGTGCGCCCCGATTTCTATCATTGTGATGGCTCCGTCTTTGCCGCAGACGGTGGCATCTGCAGAGAGGTCGCCGTTTCCGCGCGTTTTGTAGGAAGGATTCACCATGAATGTCCCGTCCCCACCAGCCTTCCCTATACGGACGGCACTCACGGGTCCTCGCCACGGGATGTCGGAAGTCGCGAGTGCCAAAGACGCGGAGTTCACCGCGACGACATCCGGGTCGTCTTCGTCTATAGCAAGCACGGTGATGACCACCTGCACCTCATTCCTCATATGCTGGTCAAACAAGGGGCGGATGGTGCGGTCTACGACGCGGCCGGAAAGCACCGCCTCATCGGAGGGCTTTCCCTCGCGCCGGACAAAGCGGCTTCCGAGGATGGCGCCCGCCGCATAAAACTTTTCTTCGTAGTCAACGGTGAGCGGGAAGAAATCTATTCCCTCGCGGACGGCTTCGCCCATGACGGCAGTGGCAAGGACAGAGGTTTTGCCGTAGGTGAGGATGACCGAGCCGTTCGCTTGGTTTGCAAGGTCAGAAAATGTGGCGGTGAGCGTTTTCCCGCCTATTTCCGTGGAGAATTCACGTTTTTGCATACATCCGAAAAATCTGAATTGCTAATGGGGTCAGTGTAGCAAAAAGGAGGTATATCACCAAAAACTTTCTAGATATTGACAGAAAAGTTTATACATGATACTCTCACGTGAGAACGCCTTAGAAAAGTCCAACCTTGTGACAGGGAAATTTTCTCGTGGAAGAGCTCGACATAACCAAGGAAATAACTCAAATTGCTCCCGGGGTGTTTGATATTTCCGGATATGGGATACGGGGAGATGAGGTGCGTCGTCTCAAGGTGGGCGATTTTGTCTGCGATTGCCGGTTCAAACATCTTAAGGTCATCGCAATTTTTCCGGAACGCTTTCCGAAGTCGCGATGGGAGTGGCTCTATCGCTTGGCACCATGGAGGTGGTGGAAGGATGTGTTGGATTGGTGCGGGCTATCGTGGATTTACAATTTGGATATTGAGGTGGAAGACGGGTCCTCGTGCGATTTTCGTCAGTGTTGTAACTTGGTCCCCCACGATGGCTACGAACACCCCTCTCCCGAAGAGATGGAAGAGATGGAAAGAACATGGACAGAATCTTGACCTGACAACGTTCAACGGCCCTGCGTAATACATACGCAGGGCCGTTTTCTAGGATATCTTTGCCAACCGCGTGGTTTCCTTCCACTTGTTTTAGGTAGGCACATTATCCACCGACCCCCTGAATCTTTACAAACCCTTGGTCTAGATGTAATACTTGGCACAGAGTACAGTTCACCGAAACTTAAAGCGGAGCGTTGACATGCAAAAATTAGCGGGGTGGTGCTTTTTCTGCGTGGGCATTTTTGTTCTCGCAAGCGTTGTCATTTCGCACGCGCTCACGATGATTGTGCCTAATCAGTGGAGATGGTCCGAGTTTGTCTGGGAAATGTTCAGCGTATTCAGCTCAGGGGTATTTTTCTACTGGTGGCACTCCTCGATCTATTGCCGGAGAAGTGCATCTAGTGCTCCCACAAAAGATGCATCACGAACGTTGTATTGCGCAGAACCAGAAAGACGCGGGACGCTCTATCCATAAGAATGTTTTGATTTTCTATCACACGCAAAGCCCCTTGAGATTTTAACCTCAAGGGGCTGTTTTTTTGTTTTGTTGTCTATGTCACTTTTCAGTTTAGCGGTCATGAGGCTTCCTCCCGCCGCTTGCGAAGAGGAATTTCTTCGGGTCTTCGCCGAGGTCAAGGAAGTCATCAGCGATTTCTTTCAGTTTCCCCGAGGACGAACGGCCGAATGCCGCGATTTCCACCTGGCATCCTTGGTTACTGCGGAGATATTCCACAAGCGGGATAAAGTCGCCATCACCGGAGGCGATGATGACGCTGTCAAGCTTCGGCGCCATTTTAATGGCATCAACGGCAATGGCGACGTCCCAGTCTGCTTTCTTCGCACCGCCATAGAAAATCTGGAGCGGTTTCGTCTTTGTTTCTATGCCGAGTTTCTCAAGGGCCTCAAAAAAGTTTTTTTCTTCGCCTGATTCCGTGGTGATGACGTAGGCCACGGCGCGGATGAGCTGGCGTTTGCCAACCGCCTCTTTAAGCACGGCGCCGAAATTGACGCGTGCGTTATAGAGATTTTTTGCGCTGTGATAGAGATTCTGCGTGTCTATAAAGAGACCGACGCGCTGGTCTTTATGTTTTACGATGGTCATGAAAAGGTAGTATGTCGTAGGTAGTATGTTGTATGTCGGGAAAAAATTAAAAAATCAGTTCTCAATAGCAAATACTAAGTACAGCATGCAATAAAAAATAATAAAAAAGTGTATGTTTTTCCTCCAGAGGAGGACCCTCCTCTGGAGGGCAAAGACCAACCACGATTCGCGTTTCCAATTGTAAAGTAAAACGTTCGCCGAGGCGAACGGATTACTTGAGCCCTATTTTCTTCATAACTGCCGTCCAGCGCTCCTCGCTTTTCTTTTTAAGATACCGGAGGTGTGTCTGGCGGTCGGCGACAAGTTGTAAAAGCCCTCTGCGCGAGTGTTTATCGCCGCGGTGCTTCCGCAGATGCGCGGTTAATTCATTGATGCGCCTCGTGATAAACGCCACCTGGACCTCGGGCGACCCCGTGTCACCTTCTTTCCGTCCATATTTCTTGGCGATTTCCTCCTTGTGTTTCTTTGAAAGCATATATGTATCCTAGCATATTTGAAGGGATAATGCAACACCCCCTAAAAATCCCAAACTCCAATGTCCAAAGCCCAAACAGACCACACGCCGCATAAACTCTTAAAAAATTTAATGTTTGAAATGGGCCTTAGGGTTTTGTTGGACATTGGGACTTGGATGTTGAGGTTTTTTTCGCCACTAACTGCCCGATGCCCTATACTGTAAAATACAATCATGGACCTCCCGAAGCTGAAACAGGAATATCTAGAATATTTGGAAATAGAAAAGGGCCGTGCGCTCCGGACGATTGAAAACTATAACCACTATCTCTCTCGCTTTCTCACTCTCTCTAGTGCAAAAAAGCCGTCCGATATAACCGAAGAAACGGTTCGTACGTTTCGGCTTCGGCTCAATCGCCCCAGAGAAGGGATGGGGTCTCCTGTGTCGCGCAAAACCCAGAATTATCACCTCATCGCACTTCGGGGGTTTCTCAAGTATCTCGCGCGGCGGAATGTGGCGACGCTTCCCGCAGACCGCATAGAACTTGCAAGGGAAGTGGGACGCACGTTTGACCTCATCTCGGAGGATGAGCTTTCGCGCCTTCTCCGCGCACCCGATGGCGACACGCTTATCGCGCTCCGCGACCGGGCGATACTTGAGCTCCTCTTTTCAACTGGCCTCCGTGTTTCGGAATTGTGCGCGCTCCCCCGCTATCTTGACTGGAACCGCGATGAAATCTCCGTGCGCGGTAAAGGAGGCAAGGTGCGGCTCGTCTTTCTCTCGGAGAGTTCCAAGGCCGCCGTAAAGACATATCTTCTAAAGCGTACCGATATGTCCGATGCGCTCTTTGTGCACTATGGCCCCGGCGCGCGAGCCGCGGACGAAAAGGAGAACGCGGCACGCGAGTCGCACCATATCAGCAAGCGTTCCGTTGAGCGCATCGTGAAGCAGTATGCAGTCAAAGCAGGCATTGATAAACGGGTCACCCCGCACACGATACGGCACATGTTCGCGACTGACCTTCTGCGGAACGGCGCGGACATCCGCTCGGTACAGATGCTTTTGGGACATGCAAGCATCACAACGACGCAGGTCTACACCCACATAACCGACACCCATCTAAAAGAGATACACAAAAACTTCCACGGGAAAAAGTCGCTCTCTCGCCTCGTTGGCGAGTTGCCGAAGAGGCAACGTCGGCGACCCGCCGATGAGGCGGGAAGGTAGCCAGATTCTAAATTAAATATTCAAAAATTCTAAACAGTTGACACAGGCAGTCGTTTCTGTTAATCTGTCAATAGGTAGTTGTTCAGAGAAAACTCATTTTCACGGAGACGGCAATGGGCGCACGCACAAAGCGCGAGACGCGGCCTGGGAATCCCTTGTCGCCTCGCGCACCTTCAAAATATGCGCAGGGACAAGTGATTTCCCGCGACGGTCCCCCTTTGGGAGACATGGTCGCGTCAACGGTTATTTTTCGGTTTTCTCCCAAATGGACACTAGAGATAATCGGCGTTGAGGACCACGACCCCAGGAAGAGTGTAAAGAGATTTGTTGACGGAGTTCATTCTCCATTTTGCCTCTGTCTTCCGGGTGGCAGACAGCAAACCAACATGAAGAGCGGCACAAAAGAAACGCCGCACGAAGTTGCCAGAGATGAGGCATGGGAAGAAGCCGACATTTCTCTTTCCTTGAACGAACTTTCTCCTGTACTCACGGCTCGGCGTGTGGGGTGGGGGAGTTCAGGCAGGGACCAGTTTGACAAGGAACGCCCAAGCGATGGCCAGGTCATACATTTTGACCACTTCGTCTTCGCCTGTTACGGCGAGAATATACTGCCGGGTACGCCAAGGGAGAAGAACATCAAAAACCCGGCGTGGCATCCGATTGAAAGCGTTCTAGACAACCCGCTGTGGTCGTTTGACCACGTGACGCTCATTGTCGCCACGCTACAAATTCTCGGTGACCTATTCCTGCGGTGGATCAATGGAGAATGGACACCCGAAACGTCGCGAGGCATGGGTGCGAAGGAATCTCTCGGGGCGCTTTTCTTTGAGCGCTTCGCGGTGCCGCTTCAAAAGTCGCCGGAAGCGCTTGCCACGATTACCAAGTTTGCACGCACGAACCTTCCTTCGTCCCTTCTTCAGTCGGTGTCTCGAAGGCAAAGAAGGTGGGATACACACGTACACACGAGAGACACTAATGAAGAAGCAGAGCGGTATCTAGGCCTTCGGAAAAAGGAAAAAATACAAATAGTGGAACAAGAAAAACTGGAGGCGATGATACTCCGGCTAGAGGGCCAACGAGAGCGCCAAATAGAACGGAGAAAGGACCCCGTCGCCCTCGTTGGAAAAGAGACGCAAAAAGAGCAGGATGCCCTCGCGGACACCGAAAAAAAGCTAAAAAGAACGAAAGCCCAACTACGGTGGGGCATGCGAGAGAACCACGGAAAGTTTGTCGCGGATTCGTTTCGTTCTCTTGCAGAGAAAGGGGTCTACGAGGAAGTGTTGCGAGAAATCGCCAATGAACAAGCGTCCCGTTCATGGATGCGGTAACCCCCACGCCCTCGATTGAGAATATCAATCGCGGGCGTTTTTTTGAATGAGCTTGGAGCTTGGAAGAAAATTGTTCTATTGTTACCGCTCGCTCAGACGCTCGCTTATTGTTAAATTGTTGTATCGTCTTTTCAACAATATAACCATTTAGCAATGTAACAATGCATCTTTCCCTACACCCTACTTCCTAACCCCTAATTTATTTCACCCAATGCCGTTTGCGTATTTCGGTAATCTCGCCTTCTTCTTTCTCCGCGCGCTTCGCCTTGCCTTTTTTACCAAGTGCGAGAAGCTCATCCGCGGGAAGTGCGATAAGGGCGTTCACTCGCGCCTCCAGAAGCTCTTTTGTGTTTTTCTCCGGGTCATCAAGCACGTCTTCAAGGAGCGCATGGAGTATAAAGCCGATGCGCGGACCCGGTGCTTCTCCGGTGAGTTCCATTATGCGCGCGCCGTCTATCGCGAGCATGGCGACAGATACTGGCGCGCGCACCGCCTCCTCTATCATTGATTCATATTTGCGGAGGCGGTAGGGCTTTTCTTTTGGTCTCCCCATGCCGATGCGGTCGCAGGCGCGCACTTTCATAAGGTCCCAGACATTCTCTGGCCCCACATTGCGGACGAGCCGCCGCACTGCAGAGAGGGTTATTTTTTCAATATCAGAGAAAAAGAGATGCCACCGTACGAGCTTTGCGATGGTATCTATCATGTCGTTCGGATATTTAAGGCGTGTCAGAATCTTTTTTGCAGTTTTCCCTCCCACGACATCATGGCCGTAGAACGTCCAATCTTTTTTTTCGTCAGACCAGATGCGTGTCTCCGGTTTTGATACATCATGAAAGAGTGCCGCGAGGCGCACATGGAGAGGCCACTTCCTTTCGGCAGCATGGTCAAGGGCGCGGAGATTGTGTTCCCAGACATCATAAATATGGTCGCCATTTTGCTCCGTCTTTATTCCCGTCTCTAGTTCAGGAACAATGTGCGAGAGCAGTGAAAGACGGTGGAGGAGGATGATTCCTTGCATGGGGTGGTCGGAGAGAATAATGCGGGAAAATTCATCGCGGATGCGTTCTGCCGAAATCTCTTTGAGTGCACTCGCACGCACGACGATAGATTTTTCCGTCTCCGCTTCTATCGTGAAATCAAGCTCGGTTGCAATACGCGCCGCGCGCATCATGCGGAGCGCATCTTCGGCAAAGCGAACATCCGGCTCCCCCACTGCGCGGATGATACGCTCTTTCAAGTCCTTTTTTCCATTATGAGAATCAACAAGCTCATCCTTTGCGTCGTCATACGCAAGCGCATTTATAGTAAAATCGCGCCGTTTCAAGTCGTCTTCAAGAGATGAGCTCCACGACACAGAGTCGGGACGCCTCTTGTCGCTATACGCGCCTTCAGAGCGATACGGTGTCACCTCTACGACCTTGAGAGTCTCGTTTTCTGTGGATTCACTCACCACACCTACCGTTCCGTATTCATTTTCATAGAACGTGTCAAGGAAGGTGGCTTGTATCTCCTCCGGCGTCGCGTTCGTGGTCACATCCCAGTCTTTCGGGGTTCTTCCAAGCACGAGGTCGCGGACGCATCCGCCGACAAGATACGCTTCAAACCCCGCCTTGCGCAGGGTGTCGGTCACGAGCATTACTTCTTTGGGAATGGCGAATTGCATGTGTAGGAGTTTAACACACACGTGGAGCATTTGACAGATTCTAACCAAAGTATATACTTTGGTATATGGAAAAAACGCTCATCAATATTAAAATTGATAAAACACTTAAGGTGAAAGTGCAGAAAGTGGCAAAAGAGCTCGGCTTCCCCCTTGGGACGCTCATAAACGCCTATTTGCGCGACTTGGTGCGTGAACGGCGAGTTGTTATTTCCGCCGGGCTTACCCCAAATACGCGCACGATGAAAATTCTTGAAGAAATAGAAGAAGACATTAAAAACGACAGAAACGCCTCGGGGCCATTCAACCGAGAAGAAGCGATAGCATATCTGCGGTCACTGTAAAACTGTAAAGATGCCTGACGGCTTCCTATGAGGATACTATTTCACAAAAAATTTGAGAAAGAGTATAAAAAAATGCCTCCGCAAAAGAAAGTACAATGCGAAAAACGCCTTATTCTATTTATAGATGAGCCATTTCATCCTATTCTTAGCAATCACCGTCTTCGTGGCAAGTTAAAAGACCTCTATAGTATTAACGTAGCCGGTGATATGCGCGCTCTCTACAGAATTATTGATGCGGAAACGATAGAGTTTGTTTTGCTTGACACGCATAGTAATCTTTATGAGTAGGATTTTTTCGCACCCGTAGTGAAATGGACATCACGCGACGCTTCGAACGTCGTATTCCAGGTTCGAATCCTGGCGGGTGCACCAGAAAGGAATTCGCAAGTTTGAAAGGTTCGCCTCGCTTCGCCCTGCCTGCCGGCAGGCAAGGTCGGCGACTAATTCGTATTCAATTTTGGGGGTAAAAACCCTGCCTGCCGGTAGGCAGGGAATTGGCGGTTTCGCATTTTGGGGGAAGAAAATTTTTTAATCCAATACTGAAGCCCAAAAAAAGCCCTAAAATAAGGGCTTTTTCGAGTTAATGGAAAAAATTGGTGTCTGAATTTGATATAGTACGTTTTAACTGCAAGCTAATTTTCATAAAAGTTAATATGCAATATAAAAAAATCGTAAAAAGTGCCCAAAATGCGGATCACATAAAACAAAAAAACATGGTCGGCGGTTAGGAATACAACGATACCTCTGTCGCGAATGTGTTCACCCGTTTCAATCTACACGAAGAACAAAAAGACAGCGACAACAGCTTGCACATGAGTATGTGTCTTTGAATTACAAAACTCCTCCACCCCCGCTTTCCCCGCCCACGCCGAAAACCGCCGCGAAGCGGCGTGAGATGAGAGAAAATCTTTTCAATACAATCAATTAGGCAAGGACGTGCGCTAGCAACGAGTACACGTAGTTGCCGATATATCCATCAATAGAACGAGGAAGCGAGGTGAGAAGACCGCGAAACAATTTCAACGAACGAAAGTTGGTCTCGATGCGCATGCGGGTGTTGTACAGATGATACTGCCAGAGGGTAATGAGTTTCTTCATGCTCTTCATCGGTTTTGCGAAGAGGATGCGGTCATCCCGATTGAATTCGTCTGAAAGTTTTTTTGAGACGTACCCCGCATCAGCGACGAAGATACCCGCGAGTTCTCGATTGAGTTTCAGGAACTGGCTACGGTCAGAGCGGTTTCCCGACGTGAGGAGAAACGAAAGCAAACGACCTTCGAGATCGGCGGTGATATGCAATTTCAGCCCATAATAGAAGCCTTTTCCCGAGTGTCCCCACCGAGCAAGCCATCGCATGGTCTTGTGTCGTTTCGCATTTTTGTTGAGGCAGACGGGGATGTCAGTAGAGTCGGTGTGTTTGATGATGTGCGCCAGTTTTTGGTTCACGCGCATGAGATACTGGAGGATCAGGAGCGCGACGAGGGCGAAGCGGTTCAGTGTGATAACAAACGTTTTGTACGTACATGCGGGACTGAAATCTTTCCACAGCGCTTTCTTCGTCGTCACATCCTGTGTCTTCCAGTACAGGGCGAGCGAGAGGGCATCAATGATTGACAATGAGCGAGGTCGACCGGTTGCTTGTTCGAGGAGTTTGAGGTTTAATTGATGGTACAGGTTTGAGATTTTCCCTTGGATGTTTTTGAATACGGTTAAGACATTCATGGACTTAAAGAGCGGCCCTTGCGGGCCGCTCTTTAGTGTAGCGTAGAAATAGAGAAAAGGGAGTTTTGTCCTGAGCTTGACTTTGAAGCTTATATATGCTATACTAGCAGTAGAATCAAAATCATCAGAAACCCCATACCGCGAGGGCTTCGCGGGACAGCACCTTTAAGAGGAAAAGACGATGGAGCACATGATCACTTCGCCTGATCCCGTAGCACGGGAGATCAAAGAGGGTGATAGGGCAATCGTTTCGGACTGGGCGTGGGTGGATCTCGTGGGGGACCTTAATCCGGTCAAGCGCGACAGCCACGAGTTCGGCCACAAGAGACACTATGGCATCAAGCGCGGCGGCATCGTGACTGTGGTCGGCATCAAGGAGGATCGTCTCCTCGTCTTCTACTCGATCAGCGGCACCCAGGGCGGTACGTCCTGTCCGACCAGATCCCTCTTCTTCATCACGAAGGAGGAGTTCTCCAATATGAAGGCGGAGTACTCTCGGGTTCGCAAGTCGAAGGAGTCCGAGGAGGAACTCGTCGAGCGGCTCGTCACCGGGTGGCTCGTCGGGCAGCCCGCCGTCAAAGAACACGAGCGGCTCGTCACCGGGTGGCTCGACGAGCAGTCCGCCGTCAAAGAACGCGAGCGGCTCGCCAAGTGGTTCGCCGAGCTGCTCGCCGCCGAGCAGCTCGCCGTAAAAGAACACGAGCAGCTCATCGAGCAGCTCGCCGTAAAAGAACACGAGCGGCTCGCCGCCGAGCGGCTCGCCCTCAAAAAACACGATCAGCTCGTCACCGGGTGGCTCGTCGGGCAGTCCGCCGAGAATGAACACGCCAAGTAGCTCGCCGAGTACCGTCGGTTTCGCGAGTCGAAGCAGGCCGAGAAGGAACTCGCCGAGAACTAGCGGGCGCACAAAGCTCGCACCAACAGGGCGCAGGAGAAATCTTGCGCCCTTTCAATTTTCTAAAATTTTTCTCATTGAAATTTTCATAATTATTTAGGTAGTAACCCCTCCCGAATTCTTGGATTGAATGTTGCCAACCCTGCCTGCCGGTAGGCAGGGAAAAACTTGTCCCGATTTTGTCTCCGCGAAGCGGAGTAACAAAATCAAAGATTTTGATGAAATCGGGAAAATCGTCAGCGGTGCGGCTCACTTCGACTTCGCTCAGCACAAGCCGCCGCCTTTTCGAATTTTCGCGGGCCTTCGCCTCGCCGAAGTGGCTTCGACCACGCAGGCGGGGGGCTTCCTCGCCGCCCGCGGCGGCGAAATGAGTTCGGACTATTTTAAGAATGGTGCATACTACTGAAAAATTGCTAAAAAACCAAAAAAATGATACTGTGGCGGAAGAGTTTTTGGACAGGTTTGATGTTTTTACGGAGGGGTACCCGAGAATGAACCGCATTTTTCGTTTTATCAGAAGCGTCGGCAGAGTGCTTGGGAGAGGGTTCTTCGGCATCGGAAAAGGGATGGCGGGAATCGCGGAGGGAATGGCGCGGATTTCTCTGTTTCCTGCTTCTTCGCGGCATCCCCACTCCGTTTCGTTCGGAGAAGGTTTTAGGAAAGACGCAGAGGCGCTTTCGGGCGATTGGAGAAAAGTTGGCGACGACCTGCGCCACGCGATGCGGAAATTTGAGGAAGAAGAAATGGACAAACGCGGTAAATAATGACGACAACGCGGTGATGGCAATACGCGCTCCTTTTCACAGGGGGGCGCTTTTTAAAAAAAAGCCCGCGTTTCGCTTTGCGAAACGCGGGGGACTTGATAGCACTCTTCTCAGCCGTGTGGTTTTTGACTTGAGCATTCTTCCAGCCGCTTCACGCGAAAGTGCAACCACGCAATTGCGATTGCGCAGTAAGAAAGGGCGACTCCGCCGACGATGATACTTCCGACAAGCACCTGAAGCCACGAGTATTCTACCATGACGCTTCCTCCGTTGTTCGGGGTTTACCGCTTCTCAATCTCTTCAACCTCTTCATGAATGTCCGGCACAAACCACCGCGGCAGGCGGTACAAGAGCCAAGCGCAAAGCGCTGTTTCCAGAATGGCAAAAACAGAAAGCTCGAGCGCAACGGCGCTAATCGGGACAACCATACCGCCATACCAATGAGATATTTTCTCTCCTGAGGCAGAAGCAACAAAAAACACGGAAGCAATAAACCATGCGGGAAGCACTGAACCGAGGAAGACCCCGTTAATAAACCCGGGCTCAACCGTCGCCCCTTTTCCCCTTGCGATGTTTTCCTGTGCCTCGCCTACCGCCAGCCATAGGCCAAGCAAGGAATAGAGCACGCCGACGCCATATATTGCCGAGAAAAGTACGATGAGTTTGATGTGTTCTTCCATTTCTCTTCCTCCGACACTGATTTTTCTAGGGAACTTCTTACGGTTACTACAGTAATTATACCACCTGTCAAACGAGCATTTCCAATTTTCCGAATTTTTTTTGCAAAATCCTGAAAAATATTTGTAAAATAAGGGTTTTCCACACCTAAACATTGACAAAAAAATTGTCATTGTTTAGGATAGAGGCATGGCGAAGCAGATAAAAAGTGATGAAATTGACAGAGAGCGCCTGCGGCTTTTAGGGTTTACCAAGGCGGAGGCGGACACATTTCTTGCGCTCTTGAAGGTTGACCCTGCGAGCGTGTCGGGAGTGGCGGAGGCATCCGGTGTACCGCGGACGACCACAGGCGTTGTGCTTCGCCGCTTGGGTGAGCGCGGACTGGTGCGCAAACTCCCCGACTCCTATCGGAGTGTCTGGAAAGTAAAGGACCTAAGAAAACTTGAATCTGCCGCGGGAGAAACGATTGCGTACCTGAAAAAAGAAAACGCGGAAGAAGTCCCGCGCGCCAAAGAAATTGTCGGCGAAATAGAAGCGGCGGACATCGGCATCAGGGTGTTTCGCGGAACGAGACAGATTAAGCGCGCGTATGAAGGGATGCTCGGACTTTCCCGCGCGGAGCGCGTGTATTTCATACAGGGCAACAAACCAGCGAAATGGATGCTCGCGGCTGAAGAAGAAGAATATTTCAAAAAATTTCACAAACGGTTCAAAAAGCGCGGCATTATTATGGAAGGCATCGCCGGCGAAGCGATATTTGATATATTTGAAAAAATAAGCGTGCCGTTTTTGCGCTCGCATATGAACCGCCTGCTCATTGGGCGTGTGGTGCCGGACGAGTACATGAATTTCAATATGGATATTTTTATCATGCGCGACAGGGCGTTTTTTGTCGGTTTAGAGCAAAAAATTGTGATTGTCGTGCGCCTGGCGCCTATGGTGGAAGCATTGCGTGGCATTTACGGTGCCCTCGCAGGGCTCGGGCGTCCGATTGACCTCAATGCCTATCTCCGCGCGCTGATTGAAAAAAGAGGCGGGAAATAGTGATTGCAAAAAAATTGAACCCCCGTGAGATTGTTGAAGTCTGACTTCAACAATCGGCATTTCAACAATTAGGTATGATTCCTTGCGAAAACGAAGTATTCGTGGTACTCTCGCGAGAGATTTCCTGTCGCAACTTCTATCCGAGGTGTGGCAATGAACCGTTTTGGAAAAGGTTTGTACGCCGCGTTCGCTGTTGTCGTGTTTGAAAGCAATTTTCTGCCCCTGCTCGCTCTCGCGCTGTGGTGGGGCGTTCCTCCTCTATGGGTAGCTGTTTTCGGGCTTCTTGCTCCCATGTTCACGTTTTTTGTGGCGACATGCCGGCCGAAGAACATAGACGAGAGCGGGGTTGCGTTTTTTGTGCGTTGCAACCCTGTCTTTGTCTATATTGTTTCCCCGTACCGTTTTGTCATGCGCCACCCGCTCCTTTTTCTCTCGCTTGCGGCAACAGCGGCTACTTTTACGCTTGGGTTCGCCGCGTTTCTCCAGTGGACGAGCAATGACCTGTTCACGGCGCTTGCCACGGGTGCGCTTGCGGTCGCCCTATGCTATGCATCTATCGCTTGTTGGCGTGCCCTTGTTGCCGAGAGGAAAAATCGCACATGAGACGCGCTCACCCCCTCCCCCCGCCACGTTTGACGTGGCGGGTTTTTAAAAGTTTGAAAAATACGCCCAAAAAGGATATACTCTCTGTACTTTGCGGGATTAGTTTAATGGCAAAACATCTGGTTGCCAATCAGATGACGGGAGTTCGATTCTCCCATCCCGCATAAAAACAAGGAGCCGGACGCGAAGCGTTCGGCGACTGCGGTTTTTATTACGACGAGCGACCGCGTGCCGCCTTAGCTTCAGCGGTGGCGCGGGGGTACAGTGAAAAAGTGTTTTAACTTTTTCACTGTCTCCGAACGAGGAAGTAACAAGAGGGTTCCTTATGGCGGGATGGGAGAATCGAAAGCCGGAGGCGGGGGTACCCCGCATTTTGCGGGGTCGCCGAGGCGGGGTAGCGAGTACTTATGAGCGAAGCCGCGTTTGACGCGGCGAAGCGAATTAGTAACTCGTGACCGATTCTCCCATCCCGCACAAGAAAAAGCCGCCTTTTGGCGGCTTTTTGCGAAATACGCGCGAATACGCTAAAAGAATAAATAGTCGTGGTCCAGAGTTCAGTCAAACAGGCCGCCATTCCTTTCCTAGGTAATAGGGAAGAAATGATGCCTTTTTCTTAAAGCCACGTCTTTTCCACAAAAGACATATTGGCTAAATATATGTAGCGTCTAACAAGAAATTAACAAGGTATAAAACACAAACCGTTGGAAAATAAAGCTTTTTAGAAATTACCTGTGGATAACTCGGTGGATATGTGTTTAAGGACAGTCCTTTTCATGTCTTTGATTTCATCGCGTCGGACCATTTCAAACGTGGCATGCGTGGTTTCACATGAAACAGCTACATAGTGTTTCATTAAGAAACAATATTGAGAAGAATTCACCCGTTGCACAAGGAAAGTGAGTATTTTTATCTTTTGTTTCATTAAGAAACAAAAAAACGTACGTTACACATGAAACTTTTGACGCAAGCTTTCTAGAATTGCTTGTGGTATACCCGCAACATATCGCCAGTTCATAATTTTGGGGTACACTTTGACAATGAACAACTCCGCCGATATAGGAAAATTAGGAGAAGATATTGCCGTCAAGTTTCTTAACAACAAAGGGTTTCACGTGAAAACAAGGAATTATAGGAAGATTTTTGGAGAGTTGGACATTGTTGCAGAAAAGAGAGGGAAAGTTCACTTTGTTGAGGTTAAAACCCTTTCATATGAAACGGGGGATAGTAGTGCCTATAAAAATAAGCCAGAAGATTCCGTGCATTACAGGAAGCGAGAACGATTGAAAAGGGCGATACAGGGGTATTTGAGGGAATATTCTATTTCACATGAAACAGATTGGCAGTTTGATATCATCGCGGTGTATCTAAACACAAAAGAGAAAACTGCAAAGGTTAGGTTTTTAAGGGGATTTGTCTTGGAAAACGGGCGGTGAGGCACGGCTTACCTGCGCATGTACGCGGTTGTCCTTAAAAAGACACACAAGACAACACATAAAGGACAAGTAATGTCCTTTATCAAATGGACAATAGAAATCGCGCTAAGTGGCCATTTTTTGCAAAATTTGATATACTACTTCACTAGACACATAATACGATGCACACAATACGATGTCTTTTGTGCCGTGCTATGTGTCTTGTGTGTCGTGTTGCACGGGCTGTAGCATAATGGTAGTGTTCGCGCTTTGGGAGCGCGAGGCCTGGGTTCGATTCCCAGCAGCCCGAACGTATGAATAGTGGACGATTAGCTCAGTTGGCTAGAGCGCCTCGTTTACACCGAGGAGGTCGCAGGTTCGAGCCCTGCATCGTCCACCAAACGAAACATTGTCGGAATTGAGAATAAGGAGCGATTTTGCGGAAGCCGACGAGAGCTGTGACCGAGCCCTGTATCGTCCACAAAAAGACTTGACATCTGAACTGGTTTCTGCTATAATTGCCGTAGTAAACCCAAAAGAAGCTTCCTTCTCAGCGGGGGTATTATGAAAAATCTTGCGGAAATCATGGGGGTACCGAACCAAGTCGTGGAGACCATGCGCTTGTGGATTCTCCTGAACACCGTCACGTTCTTCCTCTTCGTCGTCGCGGCCACGCTCTTCCTCGGAGTTGAGTCAACGCCGGGCGATACCTTGGCGTACCTCATGCTTCTCGGTCTGTGGGTCATGATGGGCATGTCAGAACTGCGGAAAATCCGCCGCCTCATTCCCGTCCGCTGAATCAACGGAACCAACACAACAACTGACGGCCTCCTCGTGAGGCCGTTCTTTTTTGCATATAAAAGAGGTTGTGTTGGTTTTTAAAACAAAGAAGTCCTCGCAGAATGTGATTCTGCGAGGACTCGGAGATTGTTGTGGCACAGTTGTTCTTTACAAAAAGGAGGCGGGCTCGCGTGGAAACGCGGGCTCGCCGAGCTGGTGTCGGAACGTCGGCTGCCTACTTTTCGATGTAGGCGAACCAGATGGCAGCGCACTGCGGATCCGCGGAGTGGAAGACGCGAGCGATTTGGAGGATCACCCGCTTCCTCTTTGGGAGGCCAGCCGTGAGCTCATCGAAGAGCTCGCCAAGCGACCTGTCCGTCTTGTTCCGCGGGAAGTTGGCGTGGAAGCAACTATGGGTCGACGCCAGCCTGACGTCTAGCGGGTTCGTCGCCTTGAGCTTCTCCTCGTCGGCAGAATAGAGAATTGTGGCTCCGCCGCTGGCCCCGTATTGGTTGCTTCCACCGAACAGCATCCCGCCGGCCACAAGCCCGAACAGGAAACCCTGGGCATTGACGGCAACGGGAGTGAAGGCGAGCGCGGCGACCGTAGCTAATATCATCGTCAACTTGCGCATGGGACTCCTCCATTGAGCGCGTTCAGTTCTAAACAGTTGTGGCGATCTGGTAACTACATAAAGAGTATGGAACGAACGCGGCTTATAGTCAAGTCGAACAAAAAAGCCCCCAAGCTTTTTCTAGGTTTCTGTTTTGGTGTGCCGTTGTAGAGGAAGTTAGAACTATTATACAGAGACAACGAGCATATATTTACATTCCAGATTTCCCACAGCAAATGGTTTTGGCATCATAACATCTTTAATTTTTCATCAACTATTTGTAGGAGCCCTCTGCTCTTTAAGCGGAACTTTTTGTTGTTAATAAGATAGAATGTTTTTTCCTCTGATGCGCTAAAAACAAGAAAAGGAATGAAGGAAAAATCATTTTGAACAACAGCATAAACAAGGCGTGCGCCACCAGAGCTCCCGTCCTTTGGGTTGAGTGTAATTCTTTTTTTACAAAATATGATTTTTTTATCTCCCAGTTCGCGATGGCACAAAAAATCACCCCATACGGCAGGGGTGTGGCTTATTTGTTCGGCAATTTCACCTCGCAGACGGTTAAAAAAATCCGTAATCCCTGTTTCTATGTTAGACCACCGTTTTCGGAGTCGCTTAACATCTGACCGAATGAAATCGTTACCTGCATAACTAAGCTTTCTCTGTTGCATATTCAAGAAGTTTCGCCATAGAATCATCCGAGATTAGCTGTCGTGCCTCTCTTCCGTTGATTGGTTCCGAAGTATCAATCTCAATGTCATCTTGCCGATAAAGCACATTTCTAAACTCAATTGTCTTTTTTGGTTCTGCCGCCAGAAAAGGAGAATCGGAATGAGATAATTTTGTTAATTGTGCAACAGAAAGGAAGCCGTATTTCTTAAGTGTTTTGCGTGCATCTTCTAATTCTTCTCCAGAAAGAGCATCAAAAGAATACGGGGAATCTCCTCGCACATACACATACGAATTACTCCCGATACGATTTTTAATGTTTTTTCTTATGACTACTCCTTTTAATTTTAATGCCGCTACCGCTTCTTTTATGGTTGCAATTTCTGGCGTAGGACCGAAATGGTTTTTAATATAGTCAGCACCAGTAATTGTTCTCTCGTGTTTTTCAAAAAAATCTGCATCGCAAAAATACAAAAGCTTCCACAGCTTCGTCTCGTAAACTCCGTTCTTGTCTTGTGAGTTTTCAATTGTATAGACGAGAAGGTCTTTGAATTTATTGAGGTTTTTTACCATCATACACAGAAAAAGGAGATGTAAGCACTATCTCCATTATACCCTGATTTTCAGGGAGCATACCGTAAATATCCACACCTGGCAAGGCGATGCTTTTTTTACTTCGTAATCAGGCGAAACTTCATTTTGCGGGCTTCGCAGAAGAGTTGCCCCGCTTTCATTTTGAGTTCGGTGTCGCGGTTCATCAGATGCCCACCTTTTACTTCGTGAATCTCCTTTGTGCCATCTGTTTTTTCAATCAAGAAATCGGGTTCAAAGTTTTTTCTGTAGCCAGCGTCATCCACAAACGGGATGCGTATATTGTGATTTTTCGTCCACTTCGCCACATTCGGGTCCTCATCTAACTGCTCCATATACTCCTTTTCCCAGCCCGAATCGTACCGTTCTAATGAGAACGGGCTTTTTTTCGGATGCTCATAATTTCCTCTTTCACTTGGTTTTACCATAGGGATAGCGAATGATACTCGGCACTAATCCAGATTTTGCAAACACACGCCGTATTTCTGGGATTTTATACAGCGCAAACTCCAAATCCTTTTGGTTCGCAAACCCCAAGCTTTTGCCGTTAAAAATCTTCTTGTCTATGTGGTCCATTATCGTGTCATAGAGCAAACCCTTATACACGGAGCCAAAGCCCATCTGATATAACAATTCCGTGCTCAAATTTATAACCTCGTTTTTGAGTTCATCTCGCAATTCCTCATCCGTATATGTTGTTTCAAGTTTTTCCGCTTCTTGCGACTCTTCTTCACCCTCTTCGCCAGTCGGCTCGTACTCAATATGCTGTTTGCCACTTAAATCCATTTTTCGCACACCGCGCAATGTTACGCCCGTAATCTCAATCTTCTTTCTCTGATAGGTTATCGCATCAAGAATATCCTGCCAATCCTCTGTTACGGGCACTTCACTTGTCTCTTTGAGTAAGTCCTCAAAGTTCGGCTCAATGCCCTCTTCTGCTTCGGGAACATCAATGAGGTTTCCAGGATTTACCAACTCCTGCTTCTCCTTTTTCTCTGGCAGGTCCTCTTCTGGGTCAAACCTGTCATCAACCGACACACCCTGCTTAATCTTCGCGCTGACGAGCTTCCAGAGCCAACCGTGCTCAAGCTTCGGATGGTCCACAACCGCCAGTATCTCGCGTTCGCCGTCATCCCGTATCACACGCCTCAAACCGCGCCCGATAACCTGCTGTCCGTACACGCGAGAGGAAAATTTACGCATAAGGAGAATCACAGATACTTCGGGAACATCCCAACCCTCGCGGAGCATCAGAACGCTCACCACAGCGTCATATGGGCTGTCTGTATGCCCTATGTGTGCCGCCGCGTGCCTGTGCTCTTCTTCGGATTCTTCTGTTACCAAGAGCGTTTTCAAGCCAAACTTTTTCTCCATGACATTCACGATATTTTTTGCATCCCTGATGCATACGGCAACCACAAAGAGTACGGGCTTGTATCGCCCTTTCGCGCGTTCTTTTTGCTCCTCAAGACGCTGTAAGGCAATCCGTATCTGCTGGCGCAGGGGCTTGTCGTCCGTAACCCATTGCGTTGCGCTAATGCCCTTCCTGTCTATCTCGTCCCAGTCAATTTCCTCAACCTTCGCCTTTTTGCCTGTGTCTATGTCGGTATAGGTAAGCTCAACGCGCTTGATGTCGGGCTGATAGACGACAGTGGATTTAATTATCTCATCTTCCAAAGCGTCTTGAATGCTGTATTCGTACACCATCTCCGAATCGGGCGTTTGGTTGTCGGCGCGGTCTGGCGTTGCCGTAGTGTCAAGACGAAACTTTGATTTCTTCGCTAACTGCATCAGGATATTCGTATATTCGGGAGCAGGGGTGTTGTGCGCTTCGTCATTAAACACTGCCAAGTCGCCGAGAAAATTCACAATGTAAGCGAGATTGCGGCTTACACGCCCACTTCGGCTGTATAACTGCTGGATGTTGCCGAGCACTATGCCCGCCTCTAACATCCCCTGTGGTGCCTGATTTTGCCCCAGAATGTGCAAGTCAAGCTCCTCTATGAAGTTGGAGTAGAGCGCGGGAAAGAACTTGAAATCACGAAATACTTTGCCCTTCTTAAAGTCCTGCTCCAATCGGTCCCGCACGATTATATTCGGCGTAAGGATGACGAAATTGCGTATCCCGTGCGCCATTCGGAGCCAGGCGATAGTTCCGCTAATGATTGCCGTCTTGCCACCGCCAGTAACAATGTTCAAAAGGATATTTTTCTTGCCCAACACCTCATACGCATAAATTGCTCGCAAGATTCCTTCCTGTTGGTTTTTCCAAAGTTTTCGTTCTCGTTCGGGATTAAGGATATGCAGAATAAACTCCCTCGTTTCGGGCTTGATTTTTTCGTGCTCAAAGCGGTTTTGAAGCCACGCTTGGAACTTTTTTTCGTGGGGAAGAAAAGAATTATACATACTATTCCACTTCTATTTCTTTGATGAGCGTTGCTTCACCGCCGACATCATCCTGCACGCGACAAGCGATTATCTTTTTGCCCACAGACGAAAACTTGTAGGTAACTTTAAGTAAAAATTCGTCCTTCTTTCCTCGCAAAAAAGAATACCCTTGTGTTGAGGTAAAACGCCCACGATAATCAAAATCCCATTGCACATTGATAATCTTTCCGTTTTGATTGAGCGAGGTAGATTCAGAAACATCAAACTTGTATTCCAGTTCGCCGACTTTATCATATTCAAAGCGGATATACGGCGACAATATGAAAGAGACCAAATCGGCATAGGAAGCGTGCTTGTCGGTAATGTGGCTACGGAACTCTGGCGAATCTATCGGGATAAGATTGAGGCGCACAAAGTCCAAGCTGATACCTTCTCTCGCCGCTATTTTCTCTGCGACCACTCGTGCGCTTGGCGCAAACGCCCAGCCGAGCATTATGCCTTTGTGGATGCCCTTTTTAGCCAAAATGGTCTCGGCAAACTTCACGACTTCTTCCTTTGTGATACGAGTTTCAACTTCTGGGTTTCCAACATAGAGGGGCTCGCTGTTTTTGTAGCCGTGTATGTCTTCAAGCGTAGAATCGGGTCGTCCATTAAACGCTTCTATGACGAATTTCCTGAACTCTGCTGGTTTCATTTCACCGAGCTTGTGAATTTCGTAGATACCCCAGTGCTCAACGGAGAAATCGGGAATCTTGTTGGCGGCAATGTCCAAAGAAAATTGCCTGACCTTCTTTCCCTCCTCGTCCATCATTTTTTCTATATTTCCTGCAACTCTGTCTGCCGTGAGCGCAACAGCGATGCGCGAAATGTCGGAAGCAACCCAGCGTCTTCCGAGTTTTTGGGCAACGCTTGGTGTAGTACCGCCGCCACAGAAGAAATCCGCTACAACATCCCCTTTGCTACTATCTATTTCAATAATCCTTTCCAATAGTTTTTCTGGCTTTTGTGTCGGATAACCAATTTTTTCTTTCCGCATCGCCGTCCCTAACTGTGTAATATCGTTCCAAACATCACTGATTTTTTTCTTTTTGAACAATCTACCGTCACGCTCTTCAATATAATGTTTTAGATATTTTGTTCCCTTTTTTGTGTGGTAGATTCTACCTTCTTTCTCTAATCTTTCTATGCTTGATTCCGAGTAATCTCCAAGCCCTTGAATTCTGAAGTATCCGCGTTCATCTTTTTTTAAGGTACTATAACTGAAATCTATTTCCTGTTCGTACCAAAGATTACCAGGGGTTAATTGTTTTATGTCTTTTGCATAGCGAAAAACAACATCGTGTTTTGAGGCAAGCTTAGTCGGGCTTGGTGATTGTGTCCCTTCGTAACTCCAAACTATCTCATTAACAAAATTGTTATACCCGAAAATCTTATCCATCTCGGTTTTGATGTAGTGGCTCGCGTGCCAGTCGCAGTGAACATAGATTGAGCCAGTGTCTTTGAGGAGCCGCTTCATCTCATACAGCCGTGCGTTAAGCCAAATTAAGTACCCTGGCATACCGCCTTCCCAGATGTCGGTAAAAGACCGAAGTTCATTTCGGTCCCCATAGAGAATGTTATAGTTCCGCCCAGAAAAAAACGGTGGGTCAATGTAGATAAGGTCAATGGATTTTGAAGGAAGCATCCGCATTATATGCAGGTTGTCGCCAAAGAAGAGCTTGTTTGGCGCAAGGGCTGGGTGTCCGAAAGATACACGCTCAATCACCTGAAAAGGGAGCGACACGCGCGGATATACTTTCTCAAACCTTCTCTGCGGGTCCCAGCCAAGCGGCTCCTTGTCAACGGGAACATTCCCGAAGCGAGTCGGCATCTGATAAAACTCCTCCTGCAAGGGAATCTCTGGCTGGTCTTGCTCCCGCACTTCTCTCGGCTCTGTTTGAGCAGGAGCCGCTTTGTCTGACGGCTCTTTCTTTTTGCGTCCTCTGGGCATAAATAGATGTTTTCTATCGTACCTCAAATCGGGACTGAAATAAAGGAATTACAGAAGATTTAGGGACAACAATTGAACGAAAACGCCAGAAAGGGTAAAGTGTTGCTAAGAAATATGGAACCTGAAGAGAAATTTATCAAGGAAGTGTGGTATGTCTTAAGACAAATCAAAGAAAGGTCGCTCTACACGCCAACAGGGACGCCAATTGAATACTGGATTGATTTCAATACTATGGTTGCTGGCGTCCCGCTAGCAAAAGATGAAGCCGCCATTTTAGAGAAATTGGAAGAATGGGGAGCAATTAGGATTCAAAATAAGGGCGGCTATTGGGAATATGAGTAACAAACTTTTCAGAATTGAAATAAATGAAGAGAAATTTGACGATGTCTGTGCTTTGATAGAAGAAAGCATAAAAAACGGAGCCGAAAAAAGTGCCCTGGCATTGTTATCGGTTTTTTATCATAATCGCACAAACAAAGACGATGAAAATAAAAAAATCTTTATTTGGAAAAATCTTTCTAGAGAGAATCTTCAGGTCGCCCAAAAGGTAATCGGGGTAACATTTAATTATTTACAATTTAATCCGCCCCTAGACACAATGTCGCTCATCACCAGGATACCTTTGCAAAAATATGAAAGTGAGCAGATATGCTTTGACGATGTAAGGGCTGTGCTTAAGAATGTAGAGGGTATTCGGGTTAAAAATAATAGTTATTCGCAGGATATAGATAAGCAACTAAACAGGTATCAAGAGATAGAAGCGGCAGGTTCCACACAATTCATTGCTATGGATAAAGCCGAGTTAGATGCTCTCACCGCCCATCTGCCATCAAAGGAAGAACTAAAGCAATATATTTTTCTAGAAATAAACCCTGAAAATGATTTGAGCAGGGTTAAAAAATTCATTGACGCGCGGCTCCAGGTCGGTCCAACAATAAACAGCGCGGAAGATTTGAGAGCGGCAGTAGAGATAGAGCAGTTTTCTAAAAAACTAGACGAAATGAGGGGCGATATTACGGAAAGTGAAGAGGAAACGGAGACGGCTAGAAAAGAAGAAGAGGGCACAAAAGGCAAGCCACAAACGCTCGTTAAGGACGGCATTGGCTATTTCAAGTTCTATAAAGAAGGAGAGCTAATACGAATAGGCAAGCAGGGAACGAGGCACTACAGATTGTTGGATGTTTTGTGTAATCCGCATTTTGGAGTGCAGAAGACGATAGAGGGCGTTTTTGAGGCAATTCGGAAACCGAAAGATAAGAATGACGCTATACTAAATGACTACGGCACAAAAAAACAAAGAATGTTGGAACTTATAGGTTTTGCAATCAAGGAGCTCCAGAAGAATAAAAAACTGCAAGGAAAATTAAAATATAAATCGTCTGAACAGAGTATCTGGGTTGAGCGAGAGGGTTAAGGAGTACTCTTTCTCTATGGCTTGATTTGGTGCAAGAGGGCTTTTCAAAAAGCCCTTTTCTTTTTTCGTGTTTTCGTAGGCAAACATAAATAAAAACCCTCTCAAACCCTCTGGCTCTTTTGAGCACAGAGGAGTTTTTAAGATGCCTACATATGCTTTCGGACGAGCAAATCAGAAAGTTCCAGGACCTCTATAAAGCGCGGTTCGGTAAAGAAATCAGCCGCGAGGATGCGTATGAGCAGGGCGTGAAGCTTATGCGGCTTATTCAGATTGTCTATAAGCCGATGACGAAAGACGAGTACGAAGCAGTCCAAAAACGAAGACGTGAAACAAAAGAAAATTCGTCCTGAAATCACACGCTGGAGTATTCCCCGCAATTGCAGGACAACAAATTAGCAGTTTAAGACGAAAACAATGCGTATGAATACCCAAGAGAAATAGGACAAAAAGCGAGATTTTATGTTGGATACGGTTGCAATAAAAATAATCTACCCTGATTTTAAGGTTACGAGACCCGACTTGTTTTCTCCTGACCTGAAAATACGGATGACCGACAAAATACCTGCAGGATATACACCAAAATCGCTTTTCAGAAAATACACTCAAAACTTCACAGATGCCGCAAATGGACACACCACAAAACTCACCGCGTATAGAAGATTTGAAGATGAGAAACTGAACCATCGTCTACATATTGAGGTTTCGGTCCCGAAGATGCTTTTTGGGAATAATCTGCAAGAACTTGGCGAAGCGAATTTCGGCGCAGTTGTTTCCCGTTTGCAGAGAATCCTATCGTTCAATATGGGCATAGAAGTAAGCGAAGAGACCATTGAGAATAGCATCGTTACCAAAGCGCACTTTGGAAAAAATGTGCCACTCCCGTATCCGCGCACGAGTATTGATGCAATTCTTGAATTACAGAAGGGTGATTTAGGAAAAGCGTTTGAGGTGAACCATCGGGAATACAAGAATAACGGCGAAGCCCTGTACTTCTACACTAAAACAAGAAATCTGATTTTTTATGACAAGGTTAAGGATTATCAAAAACCAAAAAGCCAGGCGACAGACAAGGAGAAAACCAGCAAGGAAAAAGAAATTGTGGCTCTGGGGCTTTTGAGACACAAGGAGATACTGCGTTTTGAAATACGCTTGGTCGGTCAGCAGAGCGTGAATAGTTTTATCACAAAGGCAACAGGAAAAAGGACCGAGAGAATCACTTTGCGCGAGCTGTTTAACGAGGCACTTTGCAGAGATGCAGTGCTTTATGCCTGGAAAGATTTAACGAAAAGACCCGCGAACCAGCTCGCCTTTAAGCTCTCCGTTTCCCCAGAAGATGTGCTCAATACTTTGATGGAACAAGCGCGAGATAGAAAGAGCAATGTACACGGGTTGAATAGAGTCCTGATACATTTTGGGCTGTTTCAGCTCATCAACCAGTTTGGAGCGCACTATGTGAGAAATAAATTTGAGAAGGTATGGAGCGACAAAACTTGTGGCAAACGGCTGAACGATAAGATAAAAGAATCCGCGCTTTCCCTCAAAGATATTCCGAACGCCGAAATCGTGGGCTTGATAGACACGGCATTGAATAAATTTGAGAAGTACACATTTGATTACTAAACTTCTCTGCGTCTGTGATATAATAAGTATGTTGACCCGATTCGTAGCATTTCCGAAGAGTTTTTTATTGGCTATGCTGACCCCAAAGGGGCGGTCTGCCAGCATAGCTACTCTTCGGAGCAAGCGGGTTGGGTCAACCAGACCGTCCCTTTGGCGTATATGACACAAGAAAAAGCGAAAATCACATATTTTCTTTACGCGCGGAAATCTTCGGAAAGCGAGGACCGACAAGTGCAATCCATAGAGGACCAAATAAGCCGTTTGGAAGAACTTTCCCGCGCTCTCAACATAGAAATCAAGGAAAAGCTCACGGAAGCGAAATCGGCGAAAAAACCGAACTGCCGCCCCATATTCGCAAAGATGCTGGAGCGTATTGAAAAAGGCGAGGCACAAGGAATCCTTTGCTGGCAAATCAATCGCCTTTCTCGTAACCCCGTTGATAGCGGAGCGATAAGCTGGATGCTTCAACAAGGGGTAATCAAGAGCATACAAACAATAGACAGGCAGTATCTCCCCGATGACAATGTACTCCTTTTTAATGTTGAAAGTGGGATGGCAAACCAGTTTATCATTGACCTTCGTAAATCCAGTAGACGAGGAATGGAAGGGAAAGCAGAAAGAGGTTGGATGCCCTCTAACGCTCCGCTTGGATACCGAAACGACAAACTAGAGCACACCATTGTTGAGGACCCAGAGCGTTTTCATCTGGTACGCAAAATGTGGGACTTGATGCTTACGGGGAACTATACCCCGCCCCAGATAATGCAGGTAGCCAACAGGGAATGGGGTTTTAGGACTCCAAAAGTGAAGCGGAGAGGCGGCGGTCCGCTTGCAAAAAGTGTTGCCTACAGGATATTCACCAATATCTTTTATACAGGGATGTTTGAGTGGGCTGAAAAGATTTATAGCGGCAACCACAAACCAATGATTACTATGGAAGAGTACGACAGAGTTCAGTTTATTCTTGGGAAAAACGGCAAGCCGCGCTCTCAAACGCACGAGTTTGCATATACGGGCATTGTCCACTGCGAGGAATGTGGCTCAATGTATACAGCGTCAGAAAAAACAAAGCTGATTAAATCAACTGGAGAATTGAAAAACTATGTATATTATCATTGCACCCGTAAGAAAAAAGACGGGAATTGCACACAGCGAAATCCACTGACCCTAAAAGAGATGGAGGGGCAGATTGAAAAAGAAATAGAGGGGCTCACTATATTGCCAGAGTTTCTGCACTGGGCTTTGGAGACATTAAACGAGAGAAACGACAGGGAAATTGAAGAACGGACAAAGGTGTACGAGATGCAACATAAGGATTTGTCCGAAACCCAAAAAGAGATTGATGAGCTTACCAAAATGAGATACCGAAAACTGATTGATGATGAAGATTTTGCAAAAGAACGAACGGCTCTTAAAGACAAAATCGCGCGGCTCAAAAATCAGTTACGAGAAACAGAGGACCGAGCAGAGAAATGGCTAGAACTAACGGAAAAGACCTTCCGATTCGCTACCTACGCGAGGAAAGCTTTTATGGTCGGCTCCTTAAATGACAAGCGAGAGATATTGACAGCACTAGGTCAGAACTTTTCAATAAACACCAAAAAACTCACTATTCAAAAGAATAGTTGGCTCGTTCCAATAGAAAAAGCGTACCCAGAGCTTGAAGCAAGATATAAACGGCTAGAACCAGAAAAAAACCTTGCGGTAGAAGAGCGAAATGCCGCTTTGGCATCAATTCGTTCCGATTGGGGTCCCCGGGAGGAATCGAACCTCCAGCTACTCCTTAGAAGGGAGTCGTTTTATCCATTGAACTACGGGGACAATTTATGATTTAAGATTTAAGATATACGATTTAAGATTTGCGGATATATCTTCATGGTATCTGTGTGGTTTTTCAATCTTAAATCTGAAATCAAAAATCTACAATTCTTAGAGCGACGGGTCGGGAATTTGAAGCGGGGAGCGTTTCCGCAGAAGAAGTTCTTTCTGTCGTGCGGCATAGAGGTCAGCGACTCGGGTAAGGCGCGCTCTATCTATCGTATCTTTGGGGAGTGGCGTAGAGGTGGCGTCGTCGCTCCAGAACGCACCGCTTTCAATCCTCAAAAACAGTACGCCGCCGAACAATCCTACCAAAATTAGGGACAGGGCGAAAGAGCAGAGGAGCATGCCCCACGCGGCATATGGGTGAAATTCATACTTCTCTCTGTCACGCTCAAAGTGGGGGAATAGGTTATGTGTAAAATACTGCATGACGGTTGTGTTATCTGCTCGCGAAGATAACGATAAAACTCCCTCCCCACGGTGTTTTCGGCGCCCTTCCACTTTTGTCGGGAGTGTTTTTCAGAATACGCGCCTCTCTGAAGGAGACTTTTGCGGGGAACGCTTCAAGAAGAGAGAGGAAATAGGCGATGTCTTCAAAACTTCCTCCGGCGCTCATGGTGAGCGTAAGCGTTCGGTTGTCGCTACTTGGTGCGGCGTTTTCCACGGTAAGTGCCACCCCCGCATGGGTTCCGAGTGATTCCATCTCTTCCACAAATGGTACAAACGTATCTTGATGCACAAGGTATGTATCAAGCACCCCCCGTGTTTCCTCTGTGTCTGCAAGGGTGCGCTTGAGTCCGCGATAATATGCTTCGTCTCGCCAGAGTGTCGCACGCTCCGCGCCGAGCTCAGAGAGCGACGCTTTTTTTGAATATGCAAAATACACGAGCCCTAAGAAGCCCGAGCCCGCGAGCACGGTGATGAGGATGAAAAAGACGAGTGCGAAGAAGTGTTTTTTTGCGGGTGTCGTGGTGTCCATGGGGCATTTATTTAGCTACGCTCGTGAGCGCCGCGGGCGTGAGGGTCATCGTGAGAGAAAAGGGGATATCCGTCGTTTCCACGAGGTCTCCGATGGGAAGGATTACCTCCGAGAAAAATGCATGGTCTTCAAGTGTGCGGGAGAACGACACTAACGCCTCCCGAGATGCCGAGGTCCCTTTTACCGACAGGGTGTGGGTTACATCCGTCTTTTTCTCCACCTGTGCGTACACGAATTCCCGTATCCGTACTTCTTTTGGCAATGAGGCGAGCACTGCGGTGACGAGAGGGGAGATCTCAAAAAATTCATTTTTTTCCAGGACGGCGAGCGTGCCGCTCAAGGTTCGCGCAGTGAGGGAGAGCGAGTCTTTTTCTTGAAGCACCGGAGTTGCTTTTTTGAGAAAGAGAAGCGCGCGCGCCTCGTCTGCTTCTTTGGCTCGGATAAGTATCACCGAGGGTATGAGAAGAAGAATCCCCGCGCAAAAAATAAACGTAAGGCCGCCCAAGAAAACAATCCCCGTTCGCATAAGGGAGTTTTTATAAGCACATGCTTTTTCGTCGGGAGGGATAAGGTTCAGCATGAAAATGAGCGAAGTGCGAGGCCAAACGCCGTCGCATATGCAAGCGCTTCGGTGCGCGGGAGGTCGGGGGTGTAGTTTGTAAGCGGATGTACGTTCTGCCAGGGGTTTCCCAGCACCACGTCCTCCTTTAAGCTCCCACGGAGATAGTCCACGAGGCCCGGTACCGAGGCCTCTTCACCGCAGAGAATAATCTTTTCTGCTTGCTCCTGGCCGCGGTCCGTCTCTTCCATCGTGGTATGCCAGTCAATGTAGTAGCGTTTTATTTCGTCGCGGAGTGCCGAGAGGGGCGGCAGGAGAATCTCTGCCATGGGTATCCCTTCGGTGTTTTGCTGTATTCCTGAACGTTTTTTAAGTGCGTTCGCGTCCCCATAGGATATCCCTAGTTTTTTTACAAGTGCCTCGGTGAGCATCATGCCGCCGACATTTACTGTCGCAGTGAAGCGGACGAGATGGTCTTTCACGAGCGCGATGCTCGTTTCTCCCGAATCAATGGAAACCAGGATAGAGCTCCCCATATCCTCTTTCGGCAGGAGCGCACGGAGGAGCGCGTGTGCGCCAAACTCTAACGACTGAAGTTCCACGCCACATTCACGGAAGAGGGTGCTGTACGCGGAGACAACGGTCTTCGGGATGACCGCGATACTCACAGAGAGCGCCCCTACAGGCGTTTCGGGGGTGCGGGGTGCATACTCGTAGTCAAACACAATGTCGTCAGCGGGGAAGGGGACACGCTCCGCGATTTCTTTCATAAGTACTGCACGAATCTGGCTTGGCGGGGTCGGGGGGATATGGAGCGGGAAAATAAAGGCCTGTTGTTCAGGGAGTGAGGCATGCACAGAACGCACACGCCCTTTCTCTTTGAGCGCGAGAAGCGCTGTTTTGAGTGCGTCTCTTTGTAAAAGTTCTCCGTCTTTGAACACACCGTCCGGAAGAGGTGCCTCCTCCGCGTACGCAAGTTTTAAATGGGCTCCGGAGACGGTGAACGCGACATGGCGCAAGGCGCGGGAAGATATATGAAGACCCGTCGCAGGTGCGACGAGGAAGCGCGGCGGAGGAAATGCGCGGAGCAAGGGACTATCGCAAGAAAACATTCTTCTATTGTACCAAAAAAAAGACCGCGCAGACGAATTGCGCGGTTCCCGATAGTCCTCCCTAATTCAAAGAGAGAAGTGCAACATTCTTCTTCCACATCCGGTACAAAAACTCCCTGTCTGGTTTTCGGCGCTACAAAACACACATTTGCTCTTGACCCCGTCGTCCTTGAATTCGCCGTCAACCACGTGACGTGTTCCGCACTGAGAGCAGAATTTTTTCTCTTCTACCGGCGAATGTCCGCACCATGCACAGGCGAGCTTCTCCATGTTATTTCTCTTCTAAAGGTTTTAAATATGCCCCCAAATCTCTCACGGAGTATAGCACACAAATGTTTTTGTAAACAGACTTTTTGTTTCTCTTTATTTCACCCGTGCGCCGTTTTCAACTCTGTGGAGAGGGGAGAGGAGAGAAAATCCGCCTTCTTCGTCTGACGCGGCAAGAATCATTCCCTGGCTCTCGGTTCCCTTGAGCATTCGCGGTTCCAAGTTCGCAAGTAGGGGAATCTGTATGCCAATGAGCGTGGCGAGGTCCTCTATATGCGCGGCGATGCCCGCGACAAGCGTGCGAGGTGTCTCCTCGCCAATATCCACCGCGAGTTTTACGAGCTTGTCCGTTTCTGGCACGCGCTCGGCGGTGCGGATGGTGCCGATGCGGATATCAAGTTTTTGAAAATCGTCGTAGGTAATCATGAAGGTGCCCGTTATTTACCGAGAATATCAAGATTCTCCCGTGTGACAAATTCCTCTAATTCTGCCTGTCCTGCAACGAGCCGGATACTATTGTCCGCGGAAATGATAATGAAGAACGCAGCGAAGATAAGCGCGCACGTTGCAAGCGCCTTTTGCCATTCTTTCCACTCGCCAGTCCAGATTTCATAGCAGAGGATGAGCGCATAGATGCTCGCGGCAAAGGGGACGAGGAGGGCAATGAGGAATGCGACGCCCCAGAAAAGGTAGGCGAGACCCAAGAGCTGGGCTGAATTCGCAAGCGTATACCCTATGAACTTCAGAGAAAGCCAGAGGTTTCCGAGATAGAAGACCGCAAAATAGCCGAATCCTGCGAGGTAGAAAATAGTCACGAGCGACTGCCAGCGGCGCGCAAAATAAAACGTGAGCAATTTCTTTATATACGAAGGTTTTTTAGGCGTGTCCATGGGGGTTACTATACCACGTCAATGTAATTTAAGCAAGTTCAATCCTTATACCCCCGCCAGTTAGGAAATGAAGTCATTGGCTCGCCTTGAACCGGAGCGGAAAGGCAAACTGCCAAAGAACCTGTCAAAAATGTCGGCTCGAACTTTATGAAGGCCAAAAGCGGGCTTTTCTTGAATGTATTGAGAAAATCAAAATAATTTGATATCATAACATTGAAAGTATATCACACTTGATGATATCAAAGTATTGAAACTATGGCAACCATTGGCGAGAATATCAAAAAATACCGCAATAAACTTGGGATAACCCAAGATGATTTAGTGCGTAAATCGGGAGTTAAACACACTACCCTCACTAAAATCGAAGGCGATTTTGTGCAAAAGCCAAGTGTTCAGATGGTAGCAAAAATCGCAAAAGCTCTCGGTGTTTCTGTAGAGGATTTACTGAAATAACTATGAACATCATAAAAACGAAAACTTTTGAATTAGCAGTATATGAAAAAGGCGAACAGAGCTCGCCAAAACTTGCGATTATTGTGCCTGGCAGATTAGACACAAAAGATTATGTTCACAACACCAGTTTAGTTGATTTTTTGGCGAGCCGAGGTTATTTTGCGTTGTCATTTGACCCGCCGGGCACTTGGGAAAGTCCTGGCGATATCGAACTTTATACAACCACAAACTGTCTGAAAGCCGTAGATGAACTTATAGAACATTTCGGAAACAAGCCAACATTACTAGCCGGTCATAGTAGAGGTGGGACTATTGCGATGTTGGCTGGACCGAAGAATTCACGCATTACCCATTTTATTCCAATCTTTTCATACTACGGAGCACCCAGCGATCCAGAAGAAGAAAGAATCGTGGACGGAAAAGTGATGAGCTACAGAGATTTGCCACCCGGAAACACAAAAACAAAAGAGCAAAAAGAATTCGGTTTACCACTCAATTATTTTGAAGATGGAAAACAATATAACGCTTTGTTTGAATTAAAAAACTGTACTAAACCAAAATTGTTTTTCTACGGCGTGGAAGATGATATGAATGACCCTGAAGATGTCAAGAAAGCTTACGAGGTAGCTACAGAACCAAAAATGATACACCCGCTAAACTCTGACCACGATTATCGCTATCACCCAGAAATAATTGAAGAAGTTAATAAGGTCGTGGGATTATTCCTGGATAAATACCCTCTATGAAAACAATTTTAGTTGATGCAGTGGATGGATTTATAATTGAAACCGAAAACGGTTTTCAGATTTTTAAAGAAATGCGGGATTTGCTCGAAACTTTTTCAAACCGGAAAATTATTTTGACAGGAGCAAATGATGAGCAGTTTAAGAAATTCGGTTTAGACAAAATGCCTTATGATGTTTTTACACTAAAGCATAATCCTGAAAAAACTGACCCGAAATATTTTGAAACCATGCTTGAACATTTCAGTTTGAAAAAAGACGATGTCATTTATTTTGAGCACAATCCCGAAGCGGTTGAAAGCGCAGAGTCCGTCGGGATTAAATCTTATTATTACGACCCGGAGAAAAAAGATTTGGTTGCACTCAAGAGCTTTTTGACGGAGAATTTGAGTTAGGAAATTTGCCGCCAAAGAAAAACTTGAAATCGTCCTTTCCGCTCCGGTTCCCGCCTATCGGTCGGGCAGGCAAGGCGAGGCGGGCGGAAGGGGGGTTTGGGGAGAATTCCGCCCGCCGAGCCCAGCCAGTTCCGTTCGGATATTTTCAAACAGACACCTGCGATGGCAGTTCCTGATTTCTCGTCCTATCAATATAGCTTTGGAGGATGAGGGCGGCGGCAGACGCGTCTGTATCTATGAGTTTTTCACGATTCCCGCGCAAATCACGGGGGGAAACCTTGTGATGCAGGCGCTTTGCTTCTTGGGTGGTGAGCATTTCCGGCTCTAGATAGACGGGAAGCCCCGTTTTTTCTTCAAGAGTTTTTTTGAGCGCATGCACCGCAGGCATGATGGGGTTTTCTTTTTGGTTAAAGTCTCGCGATTCACCGATGACGATTCTCGCCACCCCTTTTTCTTGACAGAGTGTTTTCAGCACTTCGGCAAGGTTCTTTGTGCAGGGAAGCACGTCATGGGGAAACGCGATACGCCCCTCGTCGTCTGAAATGGCGATGCCCACGCGTTTCGTCCCGTAATCAATGCCCATGAGTTTCATGGACTGAGTATAGCACAAAAAGGACATAATTTGACAAACTAACATATTTGTTATAGTATGAGAGCCGGGTTGGTTGTTGCGCATCTTCGCAAACACCGGCTTCCCTTTTGGGAGGTCACCGTTACAGGAGAAAACGATGTTTTCTTTCAAATGCACATGTGTCCACCATTACTGCTGTCACTGCCATCACTGTGGTGGCACGCAGGAAATGGACATGACGAAAACCCGACGGCGCATTGAGGATGCACTCCGTAAAACCGTCGACAAAGAAACGATGGGAAAAATTGCCGGACTTCTTGGGATAGAGATAGGGGTAGAGGAAGTAGAGAAAACAGAACGCCAGGTGCGATGTGTCTGTCAAATCATCCCCGATAACGTATATCGTGCGAGAAGACCAGATTTTCCGAAAAAAGAAGGCATTCTCTTCAGGATCCTCGGGTCGCCCTATCAACAAGGAGGTGTGGGATTGGTGGTGGATGTAGCGTACGCCGGTTCGGGCGACAAGAATTATTTTCTGAATTATCTACCACTCTGCGCTAGCTTGTCACTCTTCTTTACCGATGGCCGAGGACACCATCACCACTGTTGCGCGCGCTAGGCGCGGACGCAGAAAAGACGAAAAAACAAAAAACAGCGCAACGACCCCACGAGACCCCCTATTCATTTCTAGTAGGGGGTCTTTTTTATAAACGCGAATATTTTGAATAAAATTTTTTTTAAAAACCCCTCACGCATGCGTGAGGGGGGGGGGAATCAGAGCACGGTTCCTTTGGGAACTATATGCGCATACGAGAACTTTTCGGGGACAAGGTGTCGTTCTACAGCCACAGTGATTTCATCAAGCGTGAACGACGCTATTTCACGGCTTATCTCGTCTGGAGACCGCGGAGTACCCAGAAAAACGAGGTCAGATACCGCCGAAGAGAAGACACTTGAAAGTTTTTCAAACGCGAGGGCGTTGTGTCCCAGGACCGACCGCTGTGCTTTTTTGAAAAGCACCGCATCGTTTCGCGACCGCATAAGGACTTCAATAATACATGCCGTTGCTCCGTGAATCTTTCCAGGGTCGGTGCTGACGGAGACGGCGAAGGTACTCCGGTCAACCGATTCGCCGACTCCCGCAGAAACGGAGTAGCAGAGTCCGCGCTTACCGCTGACTTCTTGGAAAAGGGGGAATGACATGCCCCCGCCGACCATGCTCGCAAAGAAATCAAGCAGTTGGGTGTCGCTATCTTTCGTCCCACCGATGGCAATACCCAAAAATGTGTGCGCTTGTTTCACGTCGCGTTCCGCTGATGTTCGCAGGCGGCTTCCGGTGATTTCCTGAACGACAGGATGGATGTTTCTTGGTCCGGCATTTTCTCCGAAGTATTCGTTATTGAAGACCCGTTCCGCTTCGGACGCGGAGATGTTTCCCACCACGATGAACGCATAGTTTCCAGGATGATAGAACCGTTTTTGCCAACGGAGGAAATCATCGCGCGCGAATGCGCGTACGGTTTCTTCTGAACCAATGACGTCTCGTGCATTTGGATGGTTGCCGAATACGGCACGCCGCAACAATTTTCCGCAGAATGTTCCGTGATTGTCGTTTCGTTCCCGGATTTCTTGGCATATTCTTTCCATTTCCGTTCCGATATTTTCAGGACGGAAGAGCGACAAAGTGAGCATGCTTGCGAGAGATTTCACCGAGACGTGAAATTCGGAAAAGGGCGCAATCTGATAGAAGAACGTCCTTTCCTGCGACGTGTTTGCGTTGGTGCTCCCCCCGAATGTTTCAATTTCTTCGGATATTTCAAGCGACGTGCCAAGCCGCGCGTTCCCTTCAAAGACCATGTGCTCACATGCATGAGTGAGCCCCGCGTCAGCGGGGTCGTCTTCATCGCGGCCTCCGACGAAGACAAGGATGCCAGTGGCGACGCTTCGTGCATGTGGCATGTGGTAGACATAGAGCGGAGTACCGTGAGTGGTCTCTACGCGTTCAAAGCGCATTAGGTATCCTTAATAGAGGTGATGATTGAAAAGGGCGTCTATTCTTTTGTATACACGCGTTTTGCGTGCGTGTAAAGAATATTGTGCGGAGTGCGGCTAGAGATTCGCCGAGATTTCCTCGTCTTTTGTGTACACAGTGGCGACGACATGTTCAGTAAGGGTAGTTCTTCGCAGCCACTTCTTGCTGTATGTTCCAAACAGACGAAGAAATTTGTCCACGAACGCGGGACGAAAGCCAAAGATGAGCTCAATGCCGACGAGAATGAGCCACGAACCGGGGGTAAGGGGCGTGACAAGCGCAAGGAAACCCACAAAGATGCAGGCGCCGCCAACGATCTGTTTTATGTAACGAGAACGAGGAGACATAATTTTGAAACGCGCCATGGGTGTGGTATGAATGGTTGAGAATGTTTCTGCAGAGAGCGACAAAAAAGAGAGGAGACGTATGGATTTCAGGGTTGAACTTCAGGTACTCGTGTGTGGTAAGGAAGTCGGCTCCCTCACACGTCCATTTTCTCTTGGGTCAGTGGAAGAGGGAATCAAGGTATTGAAAGACAAGGTGCGCCGCAACGAAGAGAACAACATACACCTCCAGAACTTGGAAATCAAGGCGCAACTCCACGATGTCGCGAAAAACAGTGTGCTTTACTCAATCCATATCGTGAGCGCCGGCGCATAACGCCGGCGTTTTCATTTGTCACAAAAAATTGTCAAAACGGAGGGGGTCGGTCTAGAACCAGATTCTAGCAAGCCATTGCAATGTTTTTGAAATCGGGCAAATCTAGATGGGGCGGTCGGGGTTTATGTCGTCATAAGAATAGGCGCGAAATATAATACACAAAAATCATAAAGACTATGCCAACCAAATAGCCAACATGTACTCCTGTGCGAAAGTCATCTTTTATGTCTCCTTCACCCCATATCCACTTGCTTTTTAATAATGTCGGTAAATTGTGTATTTTCTTTGATCGAATGGCTCGTTCAATGTATGCGAACAAAAATATCTGTGCAAAGATAAAAACAAGAAATATGATAATCAGTAAGAAGTAAGTCATAACTTTGTGCTATCAGTTGATTAATTTTAAAAATGTTTCTTCGTGAATGCTCTGCCACTGCCTGATTTGAGATACTTCTCAAACTCAAACGCTTTGTATTTGTCATTAAACACAAGATACGTGACAAGTTTAACAGGACGACGATTTTCTGTGGCGGGAACATATCCGTTATTGTGCCGTTGCAATCTTTCATCTAAATTTTTTGTACAACCAGTATATGGTTTCCCGTCGGCGCATTTCAAAATATAAACTGTGTACATAAATTCTTCTCTCCTTCGCGGCGATCTACGAACGGACTGCGTCCGTGCTCCGACGCTGAAGCTTTGGCGCAAGAGTTCGTAGCTCGCCGCTTCGGCGAGCGAAGACGGAGGGGGTGAGATTCGAACTCACGGTGCCTTGCGGCACGCCGCATTTCAAGTGAGTTCGAATCTGCCACTCTGCCACCCCTCCTTGTTTTATTCTATGAACAGGTTGCGCAAAAGGTATTTGATGCGCTCTTTCCCTTTTCCGCCCCGCTTTGTACAGTGCTTACTATATCGTAGGGAAACACGCTTCTCAATGCGTACACCGGCTCTGTTGAGTACTGGCTGTTGCCCTCTCTATAAACAAACAACAAAAGAAGACCGCTTCTTGCGCATGAAGCAGAAGCGGTCTAGAGCAAAGGAATCTCGGATGCCCTACTCTGTGGTAGCCGAGCGCCGTGCGGGCCGTTGCGGTCTGGAGACCACCTGCACGCGGGTGACAGGGCTTCCTGGGTTCACAACCGTCGTGGGCGGGCGAGTGTTCGTCGCGCACGATGGACAGAAGAACGCGGTTTTGACGATTTCCGTTCCCAGGGTTGCGCTCACGAGGGTGGGAGGACGCTCCGGCCGTGCAGGGTCACGAACATAGTGCTCGTACAAGACTTCGCGAACTGCCGTGGGTAGTTGTACCATCGGCCGATTGACATCGGTGGTATGACCTCCCGCACAATGAAACATGTCTCTTGCGCTCCTTTGGGCGCGGCTAGATTTTTGGAACAAAGGGACCTTTTCCCTCACAAACAGGCGCGTTTGTGATACTCGTATTATACACGAAAATATAAACTTGTCAAGGTCAAAAAAAGGCGGCTCACGAATGAGCCGCCGCGGTGTCTTTCTCCGTAGTGAATGTCGCGGGGTCTAAACCCCACGGCTCTACGAGGTTCGCGTGGTAGTTGGTGACTTCAGAGAGGCGGCACCACGCTTTGTAGCGTTCCTCGCCTTGGTACTGTTCACCGTCCACATTGAGCACGATAGTCCCGTAGTTGCCGTGTCGCTCCACCACCACATGGATTCCTTTATACACCCCTTTCGCACCGAAAGGGATGTGATGCGGAATCTTGCCGAGGCTCTTGAGCTCTTTTTCCGCACGGCGGACGATGGCTTCGGTGGCCCGCATGAACGGGTCCTCCCCGCGAATGTATTTGCAGGCCATTGCCACGGGCCCTGTAATGATGCTTTCGCCGCTCAGAGACCAGCTCATGCGGTGCGCGAATATCGCGCCGTGTGCGGCGTAGAGGATACGCCAGTAGAGTCGTGCGTCGCCGCGCCGCCACACGGGTGTCTCGTTTGCGCCGCGACACATGAAGTACCTTGGACTTGTCGGTGAGAAGTACGCGAGAATGCCATACTTCCAGATGCAGTTCACAATCTGCTCAAAGGCCGCGAAGCGCGGCAATCTCTTGAGCTTTCTTTCATACGCGTGGTGCCAGTTCGCGGCCATTGAGGAGCTCCTCTTGGGTGCGTTGTAATAGCAAGAAACTCATACTAGTGGCATTGTATCAAATTTTACAGAAAAGTCAAGTAGCGTGCCTGTATGGAAAAACGAATGCCCCCACCACAGCAAACGTGGTGGGGGCGAGAGGTGACGAGGACGCTAGACGAGGAGTGTCCTCTCGGGGAGGAGGAGGGCGGCGGGGGACGTGGCAGGGATGGATGTCACGACACATCGGTCGCCCGCCACATGTTGCAAACTTGCCCCCTGGCGCAGTTTCTTCACGCTGAGTGTCATGGCATTTTCCGCCAGCGTTGCGCCGCCTCGCCTCCCCAATGCCACGAGCGCGCTCCGAAGCTCTCCGTTCGTGAGCACCATGTGGCACTTCTTGCAGGTCGCGTGCGACATACAGAAACACTCTCCCGACGCGCACGTGACACGAGCTTCTCCCCCGCATACCGCACAACTGCCTGTGCTTGTTTCACTTTCGGGCCCCATTGCAATCTCCAAGGCAAGGAGTGAGTGAAAAGAACGTTTCCAGCATCCTGCTGGGTGGTGCGGTATGGATACCCCCTCCGCACGCTGTTGTCCATTATAGCGCGTTTCCGTCTTTTGTCAAGTCGCCGTAAAAAGAAACCCCAATAACCAAGTTCTCCCGATAGCAAAGCTACCGAGGATCCTCGACAAAGTCGGGACAATTCCCAATCAAACCCCAAGCTACAAATTCCAATGAACGACTTTTGAGATTTATGATTTGGGATTTTGTTGGGCTTTGGTCATTGGGGTTTGGGTTTTTTATACACACAGGTCTCTGTCTCTGTTCTCGCTTATTCTTTATACTTAATCCATACGTGAGACCCTGACTTTTCATACTATGCCCGACATACGATTGAAACCAAAAATACGAACCACCATCGCGGTACCGTCTCTAGGGGTGAGGCCCCAAGGGGCGCATTTTCCAAAGCCGGAGAAAGATCGCGCAGATGGGGGCGCAATCGTGTGGCGGACACTTGAACATCCCTTTCATGAAAAGGAGCGCGAATGGTTTTTTTCTATAAGCATCCTTGCGGGGGCGCTTGCCGTCGCCTCGCTCATACTGGGAAATGCGCTCTTCGGCATACTCATCGTGGTAAGTACTGCCGCTCTTTTCCTGCATGTCTCGCGCGTGCCGACCCCCATCATTTGTGAAGTGAATAAAAACGGTATTTTTCTTGAAAAGATGCGTTATCGGTTTGAAGACCTTGAACATTTTTGGATTGATGAGAAAAAAGAGATTCCTTTGCTCCACTTAAAAACGACAAAAGCGCTTTCGCCGCACCTCCACGTGCCGCTTCGCAGGGAAGATGTGCAAAAAATTCGCGGCTTCGTTGGGAAGAGAATGAAAGAAGCGGAATTCCCCGAACCACTCGCGTACAAAATTGCGGAAGCACTGGGGTTGTGAATTAGAAAATAGAAGACAGTAAGTAGAAAGTAGAATGTACAGAACTCGCCTGGCGAATTCTACCCTGAAACGCAACACTCTCTCTCTCAAACAAAAAACCAGCAGAAATGCTGGTTTTTTGTTTGACGACAGTTATGAAAACACTCTTTCGGCGCTTGATTCCTCGCGGTCGCCTCACTCGCCTTGCCCGTGATGCAGTAAATTTTTATGAAAAGCGCAATAATTTTAGGAAAAATTAAAGGGTACGCAGAGTTTCCTCATGCGTACCCCCGTACCCCTTTGGGCGAAGTGGGAGCGATTGGTTACGCCTTATGCTTCCCGATGGCATCGTCCACGGCGGGACCGAGCTTGCCGGCGACATCCGAGAGGCCGAGATGGAAAACCACAACACCCCCGCGAATCTCCGAGGAACTTCCCTCGTTGAGGTGTGTCTTCACGTCCTCGGCCGCCTCCAGCGTATTCGTGTGATGCGTCGCTTGGATGGTCGAAGAGTTGGCGTCGCTCGTCGCACGAAGCTCCGCGATGGCCCGTTCCGCGGCGCCTTGACCGTTGTCGCAATCGTAGCCCCGCGTGTCGAGCTCGTCGCCCGCGAGGTTCACCTTCATGACCCGACCCTTGAGGTAGTCGAAGCGGGTGGTCTGCTTCAGCAGACCCTCTGCCTCCTCCCGTGCCATGGGCTTGGAGTCGTAGTGCATGAACCCCATACCTTGGGGCTTCGAGGCGTTGTAGAGCGCCGCCAGCACATCTGCCTTTTTCAGCCCAACAAGTGAGATCTCGCTCATCGTTGTTCCTCCTGTAGGGTTCTGTTCGCTACGGCAAAATTACCGCAGAGGTTACCAGTTTCTTGCGATTCTGACGACGGTTCTAATATAACATATTACTGTATAGAAGTCAAGCCCAACAAAAAATCAGTATTTCTGATAGTTTTTTGTCCCCGACCCCTCTCGGTGCTTGATTCCTCGTGGAAGCATTCTCGTGTTACTCCCGCGAGGACGCTCCGCTATCTCACTCTTTGGAAACCCTCGGTTTTCCAACGCCCGCCAAAGGCGGCCTGCCTTCCTCCACGGGAAAACTACAGTTTTCCCGACCCCTTTCGCCATTCGATTCCTCGCGGGAACATAGTCGCTTCGCGTAATATGCTCCCGCGAGGAATCGAACCTCGATCGCAAGATCCGCAATCTTGCGTTCTATCCATTGAACTACGGGAGCACTCTATAATTCTCTAGGAATATCTCAATACCCAACATTCCGCAACACTCAACATCCATTGCCAGCCCAGGGCTGGTCCGCCTCGGGCGGAAACTACGGGAGCGTTTCAAATGTAAAGTGAAAAGCGAAAAATGCAAAACAAGAAACAAGAAACAAGAAATCAATCCATTTTTACTATTTCCCACAAACTAGTTTATAGCAGTTTTTCGCCCATTTTGGTAGCATGGCCTATATATGGAAAAGGAACCCTTGATTATAGGCCTCATCGGAAAGCCCGGGAGCGGCAAGACAACCCTCGTGAACCATTTTCGCGATATTATTGGTGCGCGTCTCCGTATTGTCGCTCTGCGTTTTTCTGAAGTGCCGCGCGAGCTTTTACGAGAGGCGGGGCAGGAGGTTACGCGAGAAAATCTCCAGAAGTTTGTGCAGGACATGGTTAAAAAAGAAGGTGCGGATGCACTTTCGCGCCGTATACGGACACGCATCTCTCTTGTGGCCGCGAACGCAGACGTCGTGGTCGCCGATGGGGTTCGCTGGCTCGTTGATGCGGAGATGATTCGCGGTTTCAAGAAACACGCGCTTGTCTACATCCACGCGCCCGGAGAAGTGCGGCACGCGCGTATCGTGCTTCGGAAAAGCGAAAACGTGGGTGACGAATCAAAAACACTCGCGCAATTTTTGAAAGAGGACTCTGCGGAGAACGAGCGGCATGTTGACATGCTCGGGCGTGATGCGGATTTTGTGATTGACAATCGGGGTACACAGGAGGAATTACGCGCACGCGCTCGGGCATTTTTTGAAGAACACTGCATGTCACGCATGCTTCTCTAAGAGAGAGACGGGTGGTCTATTTCTTTGCCGCAGAAACGGCATGCGCGACGCGGGCCTTTCGGCGCGCGGCGGTACGTGCCTCAATGACCCCGCGCTTTGCGGCTTTGTCAACTGCCTTGTATGCGGCAGGAAGGAGTGCGACTGCTTTGTCATACGAGCCCTCCTTGGCGAGAGCTTCCAGCTTCTTTATCGTTTCACGAAGCGTTTTTCTTCGGCGGTCGTTAAACACCTTACGGCGTTTCGCCGCGCGGAGGGCCTTTTTTGCTGATGAGGTGATGGGCATAGGTACAATTTAAGATTTATGATATATGATTTATGATGTTAGGGTTCAAAAATTCAACCTGCGAAGTATGTTTATGGATAATAACATGAGAACCCTAGGAAAGCAATTCCCGGCTCCGCTGTCGTTAAAAAATCTTACATCTTAAATCCCACATCTTACATTGTATGATTCGTCAGGTCACGGGAACTATTGCACACCACGAAGGTCCTTATGTGATACTCCTTGCGGGGGGTATTGGCTACAAGGTTTTTGTTGCCCGCGACACGAGCGAAGGGCTCCGCGGAACAGAGCACCCGGTGACCTTGTGGACACATTTGGCCGTCCGCGACACTGCGATGGACCTCTACGGGTTTCTTTCAAAGTCCGATTTGGATTTTTTTGAGATGCTCATCACGATTTCCGGTATCGGTCCGAAAAAAGCGATGGGTATTATCTCGGCGGCGAGTTTTGAGACAATTCGGCGTGCGGTGTCTGCGGGAGATGCGTCATATCTGCAAAAAATTTCCGGTGTCGGTGCAAAAAATGCTGAAAAAATCGTTCTTGAGTTAAAAGAAAAGCTACCGAAAGGTGAGGGAGACGGGGCATCCCTCAAAGAGGAGTCAGAGGCACACGAAGCGCTTCTCGCGCTCGGATATTCAGCAAAAGAGGCGAAAGATGCGCTTGCGGCCGCAGGGAAGGAGGTACACGGAGTGAATGACCGTGTACGGCACGCACTTCGGGCAATCGGGCGAGGGTAATTGTAATCTTGTTGAGCATTGGTTATTGGGGTTTGGGATTTTTTATCATGCATCCAAATGAACGCATAGAATCCATATTGCGGGGGATAAAAGGATATATGCCCCTGTTTTTTTTCCGTGCGCTCGCCCCCATCTACCACTATTTTCTCGCTCTTGCGTCCGCGCTCTACTACCGCTTCCCCTCGCGGAAGATTTTTGTCGTCGCCGTCACGGGAACAAACGGCAAAACAACGGTGACCGAGCTCGTGAACGCGTTTCTGGAAGAGGCTGGTTTTGAAACCGCGCTTTCAAACACCCTTCGGTTTAAAGTGGGGAAAGAGTCCGTCGTAAACGTGTTTAAAATGACCATTCCGGGAAGGTTTTTCCTCCAGCGTTTTTTGCGCGAGGCGGTGAACGCGCGATGCCGCTATGCGGTGATTGAGCTTACCTCCGAGGGTGCACGGCAGGGGCGGCATCTTTTTACGTCGCTTGACGCACTCATTTTTATGAATCTCACGCCGGAGCATATTGAATCGCACGGCTCCTTTTCACTCTACCGGGACGCGAAGCGGAAACTCGCGCGCTCGCTTGCTCATTCGGGGAAAAGACAGAAATACATGGTCGCCAACGCGGATGACAAAGAGGGGAAAAATTTTTTAAGGATTGCGGGATGGGGTGGGGCAGAAAAGATTCCGTTTTCTCTTGCGGATGCAGAGCCCTATACGTTTCATGAGAATGGTTTTACCGTAACGATTGGCGGCGAGACGATGGAGTCGTCTTTGCAGGGCGTATTTAACATCTCCAATGTTCTTGCCGCAGTGGCATTCGCACGGAGCCAGGGCGTCTCTCTTGAGGCAATCAAAAGAGCGCTTGCGCGATTTAAGGGAGTGCCCGGCCGTGTGGAGAAAATAGTCGCCTCTTCGGCGACCCGCCGAGGAGGCGGGGATTTCAGCGTGTATGTTGACTATGCCCATACGCCCGATGCCCTTTCTCATCTTTACGGCGCGTTTCCCCACGCGCGGAAAATCTGTGTGCTCGGAGCGACAGGAGGCGGGCGGGACACATGGAAGCGTCCGGTGCTGGGAGAGATTGCCGAGAAATACTGCGAGGAAATCATTATCACCGACGAAGACCCCTATGACGAAGACCCCGAGGAGATAATGAACGCTGTTGCGGCAGGGGTGACAAAAAAAACGCCCACGCTTATGCGTGACCGCCGCGCGGCGATAGAGGAGGGGATTCGCCGTGCCCGGACGGGTGATGTCGTCCTCATCACCGGCAAGGGCACAGACCCGTACATCATGGGGCCACGCGGGACGAAAACGCCGTGGAGTGATGCGGAAATAGCACGGGAAGCGCTGAAGAAAATACTCCGTTAATGGGAAAACAGCTACAAAGCAATATCTGGAAATATGCGCTCATGTCCATCGCGAACAAGCGCGTGTTCGTCGCGATTCTTGGCGCGTATTACCTCACCATACCGGATGTGACACCCCAAATCATCGGACTCATATTGCTTGCGGGGAACGCGGCAGGTTTCTTTTTGGAGATTCCGAGCGGGTTCGTCGCCGATAAGATTGGGCACGCGCGTACGCTTGTTATGGCACGAGTGCTGATGCTTTGTTCCACGGGCTTTTTTCTCTTTTCAAACTCCATTTCACTTTTGGTACTCGGCTCTGTTTTTTTAAGCGCGAGCACCGCGTTTCATAGCGGTACGGGAAGCGCTTTCATACACGAGACGTTGCGGGGCCTTAAAAGAACCCATGAATACACGAAGGTGATGGGAAAAATCAGCGCGATTGGGTTTGCGGTGCCGGTTATATTTGCCACGCTTGCACCGTTTTTGATTACGATGAGTTATAAAGCGCCGTTTGTACTCGGGTTTATCGTAGATATGGTCGGCCTTCTCGCCGCGCTTTCACTTGCGAGGCCGCCTGTTCCGGAGGAACACGTGGAGGAGATTAGGGCAACGAACTTCAAGGCAGTCATGCGTGAAGGGTATGCCCTTAGCTACTTCAGCGTCGCGTTGTTTTCAGGAATTCTCGGTGGAATACTCATGGGTATCGGCGGATTTCGCGAGGCATACTACGTGTTTCTCGGGATACCGGTCATATGGTATGGAATATTTTTTGGTATCGGGCGGGTATTTGTGTCGCTCATGCTCGCCTATAGCGGGGCAATCAAGAAAAAATTCTCCCTCACTTCTTTTTATAGATTCCAACTTATCCTTTTCACGCTACTTTTGCTGATAGTGGGAGTAACAGATACATGGTGGGTCATTATTGCCGTCTTCATCACAATAAACGCATTTCAGTGGGGGCTTTTGCAGGTGGATGAGGGGTTCCGGCTTGATATTATAAAATCAAGCACATTTAAAGCGACGCTACTCTCCGTGAGCGCGCAAATTAACCAGGCAGTTGCGGCGGTTTCCGGGCTCGCACTTGGTTTCCTAAGCGAGCGCCTGTCCTATCAATACGGATTCTTGTACCTCGGAATTATTTTTCTTGCTGTCCTTTTTCCGCTATATTTATATATAGCGCATCGGTATAAGAAAGGCGCGTATGGAGCACTGTAGCCGTAAGCTATAAAAGGGCGTTACGTCCAAGAAATACAAAAATCCCTAGATCTTTTTTCTTATAACTTACCGCTCCACATGGACCTCCTCAAATTTGTTATTTTCGCGATAGGTGTACTCTGGGTTTTTTGGTTTGCCTCCGGAGGACCGCAGGGTGGGCGGACGGATGACCCATTCATAAACCCACCCCCTCCCCTCGGGATGGGGGAGACGTATCAGGTCGGGACACCGAAGCCCGTGGTTCCGAAAGAAACGACCACAGGAAAAACGCCCGACGAGTCGCTCTTCAAGAGCTCCGTGTCCTTCTATGGGAAAGGGACTGCGTCCCTCACTGACTCTGCCAAGGAATACATGGAAATTCGCGCCGGGAGAGAAAATACCGCGCCGGTGAATATAAGCGGGTGGACGCTCAAAAGTGCGATTACTGGCGGAAGTGTCACCATAGGAAATGGCGTATATCTCCCCATTTCCGGAAGTGTGAACGCAGAACAGCCCATCTATCTATCTCCCGGAGGGAAAGCGTACATCGCGACGGGGCGGTCTCCAAAGGGGTACTCATTCCGCCTGAACCTTTGCACGGGGTACTTTGAAGAGTTTCAGGATTTTACCCCTACCTTGCCGAAGAAGTGTCCGTATCCGAGAGACGAAGAAGTGTCCGTCGGGGTGAATGGCATTACAGACGCGTGTATGGACTACCTGGAGTCTATCGGGCGATGTGAGGCGCGGCTCGGCGCACTTCCGCTCCAGTTTTCTAATGACCCTGTTTGCCAAGAATATGTAGCGAAGTCGGTGCACTATGCCGGATGCGTGGATACGCATAAAGCCGATGCAGATTTTTATAGTACCGAGTGGCGCGTCTACCTTGGACGGGACCAAGAACTCTGGAAAATGGAGCGGGAGACAATTCTTCTTTTAGATGCGAGCGGGAAAACGGTTGATTCGGTGTCGTATTGAAAACAAAAAAAAGAATGTGGAAAGTGAGAATCTGGAAAAAGGAAAAGCGGTTAAGAAATACGATTTCTTAACCGCGTTTGGTTTCGTGCCGGTCGCGGCCTCCTGGCCACCGTCTGTAGTAGTAGATAAAAACAAGAAAAACGATAAAACAGGCGATGGCGGTGAAATAGGTGACGGAGAGACGCCAATCAATGACTGGCTGGATCAGAACGTGAACGAGAATAACAGCCTGCATCACAAATGAGACCCACAGTGTCAGCAGAGAAAATGACTCTGCTTTCTTGACCTTGTAGAGTACACGGATTTGGGGCAAAAAGACAACCGCTCCCAAAGGACCTATGATTATCACGAGCAACCCCACGATTTCCCGAAAGATTTCCATCATCCCACCTCCCTTGAAATCTTTGTTCTCAGAGAACGTCTATGCTGTAATCCGAGTGTATTGTAGCAAAACAAATATCAAATGTCAAGTATCCGAAATAAGGCGATGCCTGCGGCCACTGAGACGTTTAATGATTCTTTTTTGCCGTGCATGGGGATTTCGGCAATCGCATCGCAGGCCGCGAGTATATCGTCAGGGAGACCAGAGACCTCGTTTCCGAAGACAAGAACAACGGGTGTTTTCGCCTGCATTTTTCTATAATCTTGCGCTTTGGGCGATTGTTCAATGGCGCACACGGTGTATCCATTTGTCCGTAAGCGTTTTATGAGTGTCAGTATGTCCCCCGTATGTTCCCACGCGACGCTTTTTTCTGCGCCAAGGGCTGATTTCATAAAATCCTTCCTTTTTCTCCCGAATCGGTCTATCGGAGTTGGTGTGAATCCGGAAAGATATATTGTTTCTACACCTGCCGCATCAGCCGTGCGAAATATGGAGCCCACGTTATACACACTACGGATGTCGTGGAGAATAAGGCGTGAGAGTGCTTTTTTCTGTTTCATACAGGGTTAGTATTGGTGAGAAATGTATTCTATGTCGTGTACAAAGGCACTGTGCGACGGAGCGTTCTTTCGTGGCTGTGGACAGGGTTAGTAGAAATGTCTGTTGTCGTTTTACGACCGCACTTTGCGCGGCGCTCATCTTCACTACCCTGTGGATAAGTTGCACGCAAAATATTTTTTCGCTACAATAACTACGCAATCCTTGATGTAGGGGTCGATGCAGAACACGTATCGTTTCACTTAACCATACAATACTAAATAATACACTTCTCGGTATGGATAAACTTTTAAATCGCAATGTCGCTATCTTCGCGGTGTTGGCGCTCGTAGTCCTTGGGGGATATTTCCTCATGAACGGCGATGCATCTGCCCCTGCGGCGGATACCTCTATGGAAGCCACGGATCAAGCCGCGGCAGCAGACACAGCCGCTCCGGTTGACGTTCTTCCAGCAGATGGCGCAGAAGTTGTGGAGTAGACACTCGCTTTTTCCCAACTATTTTCTAAATCGTCTGCAGACAAAAAGACCCCTTGGCCGAAAGGCCGAGGGGTCTTTTGCAAAGGGGGCCGTCTTTCGCTATACCTACATAAGAAATCGCTCTTTTCACGTCTCACGGGGCCTCGTTACATGGGAAAAATCAAGAAAGTTCTTGGGACCGCATTTCTTGGTGGCGTTGTCTATCTCCCCGCCGTTCTCGTTGTCGTCTTCTTCTGGTGGGTTTACGGGAACGTATCAGAAATTGTACATCCGCTCGCGCTTCTTGTGGGGGAGAGGTTCGGTACATCGCAGTCCTTTTCAAACGCGCTCACCATCATCGCGGCCTTCCTCTTCTTTCTTCTTACGGGTTTTGTGGTGAAAACGCGTATCGGACGGGCGGTGAAAGAGGCGCACGAGAAGGTCTTACAAAAGGTGATACCCTTTTATTCCCATATCAAATGGGTGGTCGGACAGCTTCTTGACCGAGAAGGGAAGCACATTTTTTCCGTGCCGGTAAAGGTCATCGTCCGCGGAACAGATGGAGCGATTCGTTTTTCATTGAACGGTTTCATCACCGATGAGTCGCATGAAAATACAGAGATGGTAACGGTGTTCATTCCCACTGTGCCCAATCCAACGACAGGGATTGCCGTTGATCTCCCTAAAGGCATCGTTTTTCGGGTAGATATCGGGACTAAAGAAGCAATGAAGGTTATTTTTTCCTGCGGAGGCGGGTCCCTAGCGCTTCTAGAAAAAGTCATCGCCCGCGATTCCCAATGAATCGCGGGTTTTTGTATTCGGCTCATGAGCGCTAAGCAGTAGGTCTAATATACAAAATGCGAAAAGAAAGGGTCACCGGAGAGGCGACCCTTTAGAACATGTGATTTTTTACATGTTTTGTATTGAATTGTGCGAATAAGGAGCAGAAAGAACTATGCGAAGTGGTGTTTCCAAAGAAACCGAGTGGTTACCCTTGGCGCGGGACACGTTGTTTTTAGAAGCATCACTTCCTTCTGCACACAGGATACCACGTGCCATTTTCAAGGCGCAATATGTGTGCTGTGGATAAGTTCTCTTGACCAGTGCGGAGACCCTAGAAAAGTTCAAAATTTTGTGATTAAATGCTACAATTCACTCTGAACATTTCAACAAACCATGCCCTCATAGCTCAGTCGGTAGAGCAGCTCCCTTTTAAGGAGACGGTCGCAGGTTCGAATCCTGCTGAGGGCATTTGAGAGAAGCCGCGTTTGGCGCGGCGAAGCGAAAAGGCGCTCAGAGAAAATCAACTGCTTGATTTTCGTCAGGACGAGAAAGCCGGAGCGTTCTTTTGCAAGTGTGGGCGAGCAAAAGCGCGAGGCGGGGTCGCGAAAAAATGTTCGGAAGAACATTTTATTCGTGACAGAATCCTGCTGAGGGCATTTGAGAGAAGCCGCGTTTGGAGCGGCGAAACGAAAAGGCCATCAGAGAAAATCAACTGCTTGATTTTCGTCAGGATGAGAAAGCCGGAGCGTTCTTTTGCGAGTGTGGGCGAGCAAAAGCGCGAGGCGGGGTCGCGGCCGAGGAGGTGATTTTCCCCCTAAACCCTAGCGGCTGGTGGCTAACCACTGACAGAGAGTTGTCTGTTGAAGTCTGACTTCAACATATCTTTGGGGACATAAAAAAGCCGCCTCCTAACGGTTTTTGTGTTCTTGACATTATGAGAGAAGTTGTTTAATCTCCTTTTAGGTTCGTTTCTCTCAAATAATCATTGAAAGGGGTGCATGAAAATCCTCATCGGATGGTTTATGATTTTTTTCTTCGCGGCGTCTGTATATGCGGCCGAAGTGTATGTAAATGATGACCGTTTGCCCGAACTGTCCAAACCAAGAGCCGTTCTTTATTTCCATGCGGATTGGTGTCCGTATTGCAAGAAGTTTCTGCCGACATGGAATGCGGTGGTGAATGACCCCGCGAACCAGGAGCTTGCAACATTTGTCCGCATCAATAGCGATACCGCGAAGATGCTGATGAAGAAATTCAACATCAAAGGTGTCCCGACGTTGCTCATCTTTCACCAGAGCGGCGGGAAAGAAGTAATCGGAGACCCGATAAATCCTTCCACACGGGATTTTCCTGGAGCATCGTACCGTCCATGGAATCCAGAGGAGTTCAAACGGTTTGCCGCTGATGGAACAACACCAACACCCCCCTAGCTACACGTCCCGCTTACCCGTGAGGTAAGCGGGATTTTTCTTTTTCCCCGAACCATAGTGGCGCTCATTTTAGAGTGGCAAGTCAAAGGCGAAAAACCCTGCGCCTGAAAAGAGGAGAGAAAGTGCCATGATGAAAGCGAAAATGGAAACGGTACGTGTGGTGGGTGCTCTGTAAATATCAAACGCGAGGCGCGCCATGAGTATGAGCGCGCCAATTTGCGTGTAAAACCCCGTGAGGACAAGCATCCCGCCAATAATCGCGGGAAGTATGAACACCCCCCAAAGAAAAGGAGAGTGCGTCTGTCGCCGCGCATCAGTGCTTATGAGTGTGAGCGCACCATAGACGAAATATGCGCCGAGGGTGACGCGGATGATAAACGGGGCGATGAGGCCGAATGTGAGAAGGTCGGGGAAAATACTTAACATAGGGGCGAGATTTAATTGTTCCTTCGGTGTTTTTTGGGTTTGTAAAACAGAACAATCGCGAACATAACTATGAATGCGAGAACCGCAAATATTTCAAATGGAGTCGGTGGCGTTGTAAAATCCATAATTTATTCTTTATGATTAACCGCCCATACATAAAATATGGTGGCAAGAACACCTATTATTAAATATATAACGACAAGGGGATGCGCGTTCATTGTTTTTTTACTCTTGTTTTGATGACAATAAAACTCCGATGGCAACGCAAAACAATGCCAAAAAGATGCCGGTAACAAATACTGCACGCGTTACTACCGCTTCGGGAGACGGAATAAAATATCCGATTACCACCGACGCGATTATGATTTTAGACAAATCGGCGAAATACTTTGATACAAGTTCTATCTGATACCGATTGAGCCGCATACATGTACTATATCATGGAGTAACAAGGCAACGAAACAAAAACCGCCCGCAGACAATTTCTTGTCTGCGGGCGGAGAAGTTTGGTCCCTATGGCGAGGACAGCTTGCGGAACATGAGCAATGCGCCGCCGAGGATGACGCCGATGCCGAAAGGCAAAGCGGCTGCGCCGTACACCCATCGCGGGGTATTATTCTCGTCCGCCGCCTTGAGAATGCAGGCGAAGCTCCCGATGCCGCAGAATGCGAACATCCCACCGTAGCACAGGAAGACAAACAGGAACACGAAAGCATGAAATGTGGCAGAGAATGTTTCCATCCCTCCTGATTCCCACCCCGCAACAGTTGCGGAATATGTTTCCGCTCCGTACGCGCCCGCCATCACGGCGACAAGCGCGAGAAAGAGCGCGAAGACGGAAATCCATCCCGGATACATCGGGATGAGGTTCGTTTCTCTGCGCCGGTCCTCCGCCTTCCTTTCTTTGTCGCGAGCGTCCCTATTCAGCGCGATTCCGGCGCTCACGAATATACCCGCCAACAGCGAAACCATGAGGAGTTCAAAGAGCGCGAAAATGGCGCGTTCGGCGGCTCCTTCCATTTCCGCACGAGGCGAATTCATGGCGATGTAATAGAACCCCGCGCCAAACGCCGCCTGCAGAACCGTCGTCCACACGTTCGCTTTCCACAAACCAAGAAGACATTTCATGGCATCCTCCTTGTTTGCCAGTTGTTTTTTCAATCTCTACCACTGCTTATATTTTACCACACTAGGCATTGACAATAAAGAAATTTATTGTTTTTATGCGTGTTTAGCGCAGAACGCCTTATTTTTTAAAGGTTTTCCTGTCAAAGAATCTGTCCAAAAAACTTTACAAATTGGTAGCATTTTGCTATACTTCAAATATCAAATGATTTTTCTATGGAAAACTCTGCGTAAGGTTAGGCCTTTTTAAATCTTTAAGGCCAAACCTTCCTTAAGTTTTACACAGAAAAATAGGATTATATGAAGAACACAGACAATAACCTGCGCGCGCTGGGACTTTCGCAAAAGGAGGAAAAGACGCTTCTCGCGCTCCAAAACGGCGCGGATACGCCGCTTGTAATAGCGCGAAAGACGAGTATTTCCCGCCCTGCCGTATATGCAATTCTAAAAAATCTCAAAAAGAGAGGGATTGCTGAATACCACACGCGCAACGGCAAAAAACGCTGGAAAGTGAGCGATGAGCGGGAAATTGACCGCGCCATCGCCGATGCGAAACGGGAACTTTTAAATATCCCCGAAGGGCGTGAGGAAGTATATGGGCAGGCGGACACGATGGTTGTCATTCACCGCGGTGAAAAGGCAATAAAAAATCTTCTGCACGAGATTATAGAAGAAAATAAAGGCGAGCGGCTTTATGGCTATCAGGGTAAGGTTTCGTCCATCGGTTGGGACACATTTTTTTCCGTGTCTGAAACAAACCGCCTCAACAGGGCAATAAAAGACAATCATCTTATCGTTGAGGCGGTCATTCCAGATGGCTGGTTTGAGGAGCAAGTAGCGCGTTCCGGCATAGAATGGGCGAAAGAATTTGAGGGGAGGACGACCCGCGTCAATGTTATTGACCCAAAATACTTTGAACATGGCGGGCAGATGTTTCTATTCAAAAAGTCGCTCTATCTTTTCGCGCTCAACGAGGGAATTATTATTGAAATCAGAAACTCGGAGATTCAAAAGATGATACTCGCGATGTTTGAGTTTATTCAGGACAACTCGCGCGCTATTGACGCCAATGAACTTTTGCGGACACTTATTGCAAAACAAGGAGATGGTCTGAATCTAGAATTCAGAAAGTAAGCATTTTACGAAAGCACCAATTTCTCCAGCGCGATGTCGGGGTCTGCGCCGGTTTCCCGCGCGTGGTAGATGTCTATGAGCTCACCCAGGATGCGGTGAAGCTCGCCTTCCGTGTAGGCGCGCGCAAAGCGGTGCGCGGGGCCCGAGGCCACGTTTGACGTGGCGCCTTGTTTTGCGAGAGTGATCGTTTTAAATTTCCAGAAAAGCGTCCCCAATATCTGCTCGGCGGGGGTTTCATCGCGTGTGAGGCGCGCAAAGAGCACCCACGCCTCTTTTTTGTCGCGCGCGGCGACGGCGTCCGCAAACGCGAAGACAAGAGGGGCGGGCGCTTTCTTTGCGGGCGGGGCATCACAGCGCTCTGTTTTTTCCGCATATTTCAAAAGCGGTTCAAGGTATGTTTTTCGGGCGTCTTCTTCGTAGACGATGAAGATATTGGGGGATTGGGCGAGTTCTTTTGCATTTTTTTTCAAAAACTCTCCTGCCTCGGGATTTCGGGAAAGCGTGCGGAGCGAGGCAATAACTGTTTTTGCGAAAAGCCCCTGCGTGTTCACAAGCGTTTCCACGCGAGATGGGGTGAACGATTCATCGTCAACCTCGGCAAAAGATGCATCCGGGTGCTTTCCACGGAGCTTTCGGACGAACGCGGAATGTTTTTCCCGCGCTTTTTCCGTATCAGTGCCGCAAAAGAGGTAGAGCATATCTTAGCTTGTAGGAAGTTAGGAATGAGCCCTTCGGCAGTGAGCTCAGGGCTGAACTGCTTGTAGGGGAAAACAACGTTAATTCATATGTAGTATATCGTATTATGTCGGGAACACCCGCGCATATTGCGAACGTCAGATTTCTATAGTATGTTCATGCGAGAGTAGTTTTGTCGTCCACCCGTGTGTTTGAGGAGGAGTATGGAACAATTGAGGAAATTGAGAGCGCCGAAGAGGAAACTCACCAAGAAAGAGCGGGAGAAAATCAAAAGGCCGTTGACGAAGGAAGAAGCGCGGGAGCTTCGGCGCGGCTTGAGGGAAACGGGGAAGGCCATGGCGGCACGACAGAAGGAACGTGACGATGAGGAAATGCGCCGTCTACCAGAGTTTCTCAAGAAACTGAAAGAGCCGTTTACCATCTAGCGCGCTCTTGGCAACGATGCAACGCGCCGACGGAGTTTCCGTCGGCGCGTTTTAATGTTTCAAGTTTTATGTTCCCTGTTTCAGGAGCTAAACCTCCCCCCAGTTGGCTCCCGTTTTTGCGGTCACGTCAAAGGGAATCTCTGCGGCGATTGCCCCCTCCATTTCTTTTTTGATGAGGGGAATCGCTCGCGCGCTTGCTTCTTTCTCCATTTCATAGATGAGTTCATCATGTACCTGAAGCAGAAGATGAACCGTCTCCGCGAGGCCTTCTTTTTTAAGCATCGTATCCACCGTGTGCATTGCTATTTTGATGATGTCTGCCGCCGTGCCTTGAATCGGTGCATTTGTCGCCATGCGCTCCGCCGCCGCGCGGATATAGGGGATAGAGGAGCGGAGCCCCTCCACATAGCGCCTCCTCCCAAAGAGCGTCTCGGTGTATCCTTTCACCGCGGCTATTCGCTTTGTTTCATTCAGAAAACGCGTCACTTCGGGAAACTGTGCGAAGTAGTTATCGTAGAAAATCTGCGCTTCCTCGCGCGTGCCGCCCAAGCTTTTTTGTAAACTCGTGACACCCATGCCGTAGATGATGCCGAAGTTTATTGCCTTCGCTTTCCGGCGCATGTCTTTCGTGACCTCCGATTCGGGGACGCCAAAGACGCGCGAGGCGACGGCAGAGTGAATATCGCCGCCTTTTTTAAACGTATCAAGGAGCCGTACGTCTTTTGATAAGACGGCGAGCACGCGGAGTTCAATTTGTGAGTAATCAAACGCCGCGAGTACGCTTCCTTCTCGCGCGACAAACGCGCGGCGTATCTCACGTCCGTATTCTCCCTTCACGGGGATGTTTTGCAGATTTGGATTTTCCGAAGAAAGCCGCCCCGTCGTCGTGCCTGTTTGGAGGAAGGTCGTGTGTACGCGCGAGGCGACATCCACGAGCGTGGGGAGCGTATCAATGTATGTAGAAAGGAGTTTCTGGAGTTCGCGGTAGCGCAGAAGTTCGGGAATGATAGGGTGCGCGTCTTCAAGTTTCTTTAATTCTGATTCGCGCGTGGAGAGGACACCCCCCGCGGTTTTTTTGATGCCTTTTTTCGTGAGACCGAGTGTTTCAAAAAGAATTGCGCCGAGCTGTTGCGGGGAGTTGATGTTGAACTCTTTGCCCGCGAGTTTCCATATTGTCTGTGAGCGCGTATCAAGCTCGCTGTGGAGCGTCACGGACAGTGTTTTCAAATACGTGGTGTCTACGGTGATGCCACGCGCTTCCGCCGCGCGAAGAATGGGGACGAGTGGAAGCTCAATGTCGGTGTACACGCTAAGGACACCCTGTTTTTTGAGGAGCGCGAGGATGTGTTCGTGTGCTTCGGCTACGGTGTCTTTCCGTGTGAATTCAAGGAGCTCCTCCCGCGTGAGCGCGGTGTTATTGGAATCAAGCACCCATGCCGCAAGTACGGTTTCATGCGCGGTCTCGATACCCTCTTTCTCCTCAAGCGGCAACTTTCCTTTCTGTGACGGTGTGTTTCCTGTTTCATCGTTCTGTCTCACCAGTGTCTCTGCGCGTGCGCCGAGTGTGCGAAAATCAAGTTCACGGAAAAGTGTCCGCACCGTTTCAAGAGAGAACTCTTTTTTCCACGTCTCTTTGGGAAGCGCAAATGCTATTGGCGCGTCCGTGCGTATCGTCGCAAGTGTTTTTGAAAAGAGCGCCTCCTCCTCGTTTTCTTTTAAAATTTCAACGATTCGTTTCTTGAATCCTTTTTCAATAAACTCATCAGGATTTTTTTTGAGTTTTTTGTATATCGCCTCAATGTCTCCACATGTTTGTATGAGAAGCGTCGCCGTCTTTTCTCCGATGCCCCGCACGCCCACGATGTTGTCTGACGGGTCGCCACGAAGTCCTTTGTAGTCGGCAACAAGGCGCGGGAGAAACCCGAAACGCGCCACGACCGCTTTTTCATCGTATTCTATCGTGTCGGAGATTCCCTTCTTCAGCGTATAAACGGTTACGTCTGTGCCGGAGACGAGCTGAAGCGTGTCCATGTCGCCGGAGGCGATGGTAACCTGCAGTGCCCCGCCCCGCCATTCTTTTCTGGTTTCATGGACGATGGTTCCAATGACGTCGTCGGCTTCAAACCCCGCCTTTTCATAGACAGGGATACCGAACGCGCGGAAGACATCGCGCGCGCGGTTCATTTGGCGCACGAGCGCATCGTCTGCTTTCGGACGTTGTGCTTTGTACTGCTCGTACGCTTCGTGCCGGAATGTGGGGCCCGCCATGTCAAAGCAGGCGATGACGTAATCAGGTGCGAGGTCGGCGAGGAGTTTGATGAGCATCGCCGAGAGTCCGTAGAGCGCGCCAGTCGGCTCTCCGGTGCGGGAGGTGAATTCCGGCAACGCATGATACGCGCGGTGGAGCACCGCGTGAGCGTCAATCAAGACGAGACGTTTTTTTTGTTTTTTATCTTTTGTCGGCATGTTTCACGATAGAATATAAAGCGTACTTAAATCCCAAAACCCAATGACCAATGCCCAATAAAATTCCACATCAGAAATTCCGATTTTTGGTCATTGGAGTTTTTACGGCGATGCGACGCATTGTTTCATCCACATGCTCAAAATATATCCGCACGGTATTCGGCGGGAGGGTGTCTTCTATCCTCTCTGCCCACTCCACGAAGATGATATTTTTTGGGTTTCGTATTTTCTCGTCCCAGTTGAGCGCGCACATTTCGTCGCTCTTCTCAATACGATAGCAGTCAATGTGGAGCAGGCGCGCAAACGGTTGGTCTTTGAGCGTATACGCGCGTTCCAACACAAACGTGGGACTTATGATTGTCGCACGGACGCCGAGCGCTTTCGCAACGGCTTGCACAAATGTCGTTTTTCCACTGCCAAGGTCGCCATAGAGAGCGACGACAGAGGCACTTTCGTGGTGCGGAGCGAGGTCTTTCACAAAGCCCCCTGCAAAAGCGTTCGTGTCGGAAAGAGAGTGGGAAAGACGTTCCATGGTACCCCCATTCTAGCACAAAGAAGAGGGTATGGACAATATATAGTTTATGTTGTATACTCGTATGAGATACGATACGGAAAATAGGTGAACACACAATTCGCGAAAGGAACGCGCATGGAAACCCCGAAGTGTATCGGCGTCATCATGGACGGTAACCGACGGTGGGCGAGGTCACGGGGACTCTCGTCTGCCGAAGGTCATCTCGCCGGATATGAAAAGTTGAAGCAGGTCGCGCGTTGGATGCGGAACGCTGGAGTGAAACACCTCATTGCCTTTGCGCTCTCAACCGAGAATTGGGCGCGCGCCGAAGAAGAGGTCGGTGCGCTCATGGATTTGTGCCGCCTCGCTTTCAAAGATGGCTTTGACGAGTTGATGGAAGAACGCATTCGCGTGCGCATCATAGGAGATAGGGAGCGGTTTCCGAAAGATATCCAAACCCTTATTTCTGAAATGGAAAAGAGAGTAGAGGAGAACAATGAGCTGTGGGGGAGCGGTTGTGGAGACGAGCCGGAGGACGACGTCTTTGATCTTGTGCTTGCACTTTCGTACGGTGGGCGGCAGGAGATTGAGATGGCGGCGTGGCGTTTGGCGACAGAGTCACTAAGGCTCGGCATTTCACCCGTTTCTCTCCGCTTCGCCAATTTCCTTGAAACCACCATGACGGGCATCCCCGACCCGGACATTATCATCAGGCCAGGCGGGGAGATGCGCGATTCTGGTTTTCTGCCCTTTCAAAGTGTCTACAGCGAGCGTTTCTTTAGCAAAACGCTCTGGCCTAATTTTTCGGGGAAAGAGTTTTTGAGGATTCTCGTGGACTACGACAAAAGAAAAAGGAATTTTGGGCGCTAGCCACCATGCGGCTCGCTCGCTT
>Ga0209542_10001015_pt1 | contig 66950 bp, 59 predicted proteins | sample RifCSPhighO2_01_FD_184028 | JGI IMG/M metagenome (GOLD analysis project Ga0209542, IMG submission 184028) | Soil microbial communities from Rifle, Colorado - Rifle CSP2_plank highO2_0.1 (SPAdes) (version 2) | ecosystem: Environmental > Terrestrial > Deep subsurface > Rock core/Sediment ...
TATGGCACAGAGTCCATCAGGAAGAAGGAAACAACCACTTGCAAGTTGAATACCATTCGCGAAGGTAGAGGTGGCAGAGCCGGTTTGGTTGATGGCAAGGACATCCAATCCTCCTGCAAGTGTTGAGGTTGCTGTTGTGGTACCAGTGAAGTAGCCAGCGATAGCAAGGTTACCGAGGGTTGATGTTCCTTCTACCGAGAGTGTGTAGGTTGGTGTTGTGGTGCCGATGCCGAGGTTATGACTTGCTGTAAACACAGAGGCCAAGACTCCTGAATTATTATAAATATCTATAATATTAGCTGTCTGACCGGATGCGGGGATAAGAGCTAATGTCGTTGTACCAGATGATCCTGACAGTACAGAAAGCTTTGCGTATGGTGTTGTTGTAGCACCAAGTCCAACACGATCAGTTGTTGTAGCAAGAGTAACATCCCCTAAGCTATTTGTAGTCCAACCACCAGCAGTACTTACACCTAAACTTGCGATAGCACCACAAATAACACCTCCTGTACTATCTGTTTGCAATGCTGTTGAACCAGAACAGGAGGTAATGGAAGCAATAGAAAGACCTGCAGAGGTGCGCACTGTTCCTATACCAAGTCCTGTGGTTACATACACATTTCCAGATACAGCAAAATCTGTTGAAGGTGATGAGCTACTAACCCCCACATTACCATCCTCAAGAATGGTGAAGAGAGATGTGGAGGCGCTGTTCGCAAAATTGGCAAGAATAGTAGAGCCGGTACCCGTTCCCCATACCGTGAGTTTTGAGTATGGCGTTGAGGTCCCAATACCTAATCTATTGTTCGTGTCATCAAAGAAGAAGTTGGTGTTATCTTCTGTTACAGCTGAACCTGAGGTGAAGAGTACGGAGCCGGTGGTGTATGAAGAAGGGGTGTCGGAAAGGCCGAGGAAAGTGCCATCTCCGAGACCTGAACCAACACAAACATCATTGATAGCAAAACATCCAGCTGAAATATTAGCCCCGTTATTAAGTGTAGTGGTAGCGCCACCGCTATACAGCAAAGCACCCCCCGTTACTGTTAAACCGTTTGAAGAAGATAGCCCCGCTGAATCCACGCCACCCGAAAACGTTGAGGTCGCAGAGCTCAGAGATGTAATAAACGCATCAGTAGTAAAGGTGCCGGTCACCGTTAAATTTGCATCAACAGTGGAAGAAGAGACCGAGATAAATCCTTGCAATGTTGGATTAGTGTTAAACACTAAGAGTCCTGACCCTGTTTCATCACTGATAATTGAAGCAAACTCAGATGATGTATCAATAAGTCCTTGATGAATGAGAGTTTGATCAGCGACAATTGCATTGAGTTCTGCGTATGTATTAATTTCCCCCCTTGTAACCGAACAGAAACCATTTATAGAAAAACAACCATTTGAAAGAGAGAGACCGTTGCTAAATGTTGATGTTGCCCCAGACGTGAGATCAATTGCCCCCCCAGAAATAACAAGACCGTTAGTAGTGGTTGCAACTCCGGCAATTGTTAATCCACCATTTGCAATTGTGGATGATGCGTTTGAAATGAAACCTGAAGTAAATGTTCCTAACCCTGTTGAATACAGAGCTCCATTATCATCAATATAAAATAATGTCGTTGAGGCACTATCGGTGAGTTCGAATACGCGAGCACCTGTGGCGCTACCATCTGCCCATACAGATAGTTTTGAGTATGGTGTTGAGGTACCAATTCCTAAGTTAGTTCCATCAAAAGTGAACGTAGTAGTTGCCGTAAGGGCCGTCCCGCCCGTATTTGTATATATAACACCTTGTGCGGTATGAGAGCTCGGAGTATCGGTAAGACCGAGATAATTTGAAGCTCCGCTTCCTGCTTGAGAAATTGCACAAAGCCCATCAGGAAGGAGTAAACACCCTTCCGTTAATTGTATGCCATTCGCAAACGTACTTGTAGCTGCTGATGTAACGTTAAGTAAACCGACATTAAGACCATTTGAAATGGTGCTTGTTCCCGTTGATGTTACAGAAAGAAGGGGAGTAGAAAGCGTTGTCCCGTTGAATGTAAAACCACTTGTTGTTGTTATTGCCGATCCAGCAGTATCAACATGGAAAATAGTATTCTCGGTCAAAGAAGAAGGAGTGTCGGTTAAACCAGTAAAGACTGTCGCCCCACCACCACCACTCCGAACAACACCGCCAGAAGAAGATATAACAATATTTTGCGGAGTCCCCGTAATAGTTATATTTGCGCCTGCTTGAATAGAGTTAATAACATTAGAAGCAAATAAACGGCCAGCTCCAGCATTAATGTCAGCACCGCTTGTATTAATACCACCACGTGCTTGTATCAAATTATTAAAGGTTGATAATCCTGATACTTGCAAAAGACTACCCAGTGTTGTGGAACCACCAATACGTATCCCGTCACGAACAGTGACGTCAGTATTAATTCCTAAAACCACATTCCCCGCTTCCCCCGATGATTCATTGGGGAGTGTAGTGACAGAAGGAATCACTAAAGATTTTTCTTCTGTGGCATCAAAATTATTATCCGCACCTTCTACACTATTGTCAGTTGTCTGAGCAAGATCCTCCAACCGTGTCACCGGTGTAATACCCCCCTCGTTACTAGAAAATGAAAAGACTCCGCGTATTGTTTCAAATGCTAATTGCGTTTGCTCTGCAACATCACTAAATGTCGTCGACAACAAATCAATGGCCCCCGACAGAACGCTCGCTGTATTTTTTGATCCTGTAGCAAAAAGCTTTTCTCCTGTGAATACAAGAGATGCCCCTAAATCCTGCGTGCGCGGAACATGTATTGCAAAAGGAGAAAAAGTATCAGTAGTATTTTTATGTACTATTTCAAAATATCTGCTTTCTGAAAAAGAGAAGGAGACAAAACCAAGAGTACAAAAAAATGCAAAAACAAAAGCAAATTGTTTAGTTCTCAAAAAAGCTATACTCGAGAACAAACCACCATGTTGTACTTTTATACCAGTGACACGTCCTAAGCCCCTCGCTAAAGAATCTTTAGGCACAAGGTGCAAGGAAACTGGTTTAACTTGATGTGGAGTGTTGTGACGGCTAGACTTGATAGCAACTGGCTCTTTATATGCAACCTTTCGTTCTTCAGACAGTGCCTGCTTTCTCACTTCACGTTTTGCTTGCTGTTTGGCAAGAAAATCTTCCAATGATCGTTCATCGATATACCACGCATTTCCAATTTTCTCACCATCAACTTTTCCAAATCGGCATAAGCGAGAAATATAATCATGCGTAAAGCCGGCACGCTGGGCAGCGTCCTTAGAAGAAATCAGTTCACGATTTAGTGGAGAAGATGTACCTTTCATCAATGTTCTAAAAAACGAATTAACTATATTTTATCAGTATTTTTCAGTTCGTATTGGCATTAATAAAATAAGATGTGGATAAAAGAAGAAAACAAACAAAATTAGAAATTAGTAAAGAAAAAAACAAAATTAAATACAAAAATATACTTTTTTGTTGAGAAACTTCCAATAACAGGAAGAAAAGGGAAAATACATTAGCAGAAAGGGAAAAACATACAGAACTTATAGCACGCAGATCAAAAGTACTTCAGCGGAAGTAGCTTAAGGATTACTTCTAATCCACGTCAACGATTAAGAGCAACAAACAGTGTACAACGAAATTAAAAATCTATTTTGTGGTAATTTTTCTAAGTCAAAAATCGACCGAACAAACTATAAAATTAGCCACTTTTTAGTTCGTCATTTTCCTAAAATCACTTTGGTAAAACTCCAAGAAGTTGAATAATATTTTTCTAAAAAATACATCTTGTACTAAAAAATCGATTCAAGAATGGATGCGACATTTATTTTTTTCAAATATCAAATGATATATATATGCTAAATAGTTCGTTGTTAAAGGTATTTTATTGGTAATTTGTTCCACACTAGTGTAAAAATCTTTGGAGTGAGCTCATAAGTGTTTAAATATTGGCTACAATAAAGATTATCTCGTGTGTTCGAGATCGTCCATACGAGTTATATACCCGCATAGACGGTAGCTTTCCCATCCCTCACAGAGAGAACCGCATTCTCGTAGTTAAAGGTATGATCAGTGGTCCCTGTCCGTACTATAATGGGTTTGTTTTCTATCATGGTAATAAAATTGGCGTGCTCCGGTAAGACATCAAATGTCCCCTTGCTGTTTTCTGAACTAATACTCTGTGCCCTGCCTTCCCATAGTAATTTATCTGGACTGTTTATTACTACGTCAAATTCACGTGGTTGGTTCTTTTGCATTTTCACTTATTCCTTTCCTATTAAATCTTTTATAGTTCCAATGTACATGAATTTTTCTGGTTGTACAGTATCAAATTTTCCTTCCAAAATACCCCCTACATCATTGACAACATCTTGTTGGTGAACAAATGTGCCCGGCTTCCCCGAGTGTATCTCCTGTGTGAAGAATGGTTGCGTCATATAGTTACGTAAGCGTAACGCTCTTTCATAAAGAAGTCTATCTTGCGCCGACAGCTCACCTTCACCAATTATTGTTACGATACGAGACAATCTGTCATACTGGTTCAATAATTCAACTGCCTCTGTAAGCACTCGATAATGCTTATCGTCTAACAGTGAACGGTCGAGGACAGAGGACTTTGAGTTGAGAAGGTCTACGGCCGGGTATCTCCCCTCTTGGCTCATTTCTCGTGAAAGTACCACAGCTGCCTCAAAGTATGGGAGTGAAGCCGCTACCGAGGGGTTCGTTAGTTGGTCAGCAGGAACATAGACAGTTTGTATAGATGTTATTGATTTATCCCCTCTGCTGACCAACCTATTTTCAAACCGAGCAATCTCGGTCTGTAACGTTGACTGATACCCGAACTCAGACGGTATTTCTTCAAGAAGTGTAGCGAGCTCGCTACCAGCTTGGACGAAGCGAAAAATGTTATCGGCAAAGAATAAAACGTCTTTCTTTTCCTCATCTCGAAAATATTCTGCAAGAGTTGCAGCGGCTGCGCCCACTTTAAAGCGAATAGCGGCATTCTCATTAATATGCGCCACGATGAGAGCTGTTTTTGAAAGGGTTCCGGTTTCTTTTAGAGACTCTAACAACTCATGACCCTCACGAATACGCTCTCCAATACCAGCAAAGAGAGTAACTCCTTTATGTGCGCTATTAAGATTCCGAATTATCTCCGTCATGAGTGTAGTCTTACCAACCCCAGCGCCCCCTATAAGACCAAGCTTGCCTCCACGAACGAGCGGTGTAAAAAAATCTATTATCTTTATACCAGTTTCAAGTAACTCACGTTTAGTCGCCCGTTGTCTAATTGATGGCGCTTTTTTATCACCTTGGATAGGTCGCGTGTCCGTATAAACCAGTGGCTTCCCACCATCAATGGGTTGTCCGTATAAATCGATGGCGCGCCCTAAAAGGCTGTTCCCAATAGGAATCGTCATCTTTGTACCCTCTGAAAATACTTTCATGCCTCTTTGTAATTTTTCTTTCGAAGAGAGGAGTAAACACCTTAATATGTCACGGTCATAATACGAGTGCACTTCAAGAGATACCTTGGGTTCTCCTTCTATACCAAGGACCTCTTGTAACATGGGTCGATACGGACCCTCGCAATGCACGAGAACGATTTGCCCTCGAACGCCATAAACGCTACCAATAAATTTTTTTGCTATTGTTTCCATTTTGTAATAGCCGAGAATGATTCGAGTAATCGCATATCATTAAATGTCTCCTGCTCACGTTTTAGAGCATAACGAACCACATTTAATGCATCGTCGGCTCTCTCTTCAGCGCGACTCATGGCGAGTAAACGTGCCGACGTTCGAGCCAGTTCAGATTCCAACATTGCCCGTTGAAACAAGAGGTACCTGACACGCGTTTCAAAGAAATGCAGTATTTTGGGTAGTTCTGGTTCAAATATATAATCTACTTTTTGGAATGACTCATCTGAATCTGATAATTCGACTAATCGTGGCGTATGTGTTATATCAAGCGCCGCAACACTCTGGCTAAACACATTAACAAAAGATGGATGGAACACATACACTTGATCATATACATCAACCTTTTTCAGAAATTGGCGCATCTCTTTGTTTGTGGGCTGGTCACCTTCGAATGAAAAGAAGGAGCACCGCTTCTCAAACTCAGGATAATTACCCATAAATGTTTGCCCTGTCTTCCCTATCACGATACAATCTCGCTTTGTAACTCGCATATGTTCAAGAAATGTTTGCATAACATCAGAATTCACAGAACCGTAGAAACGAGTATTTGATGTAAAAGCGACTGAAACACCTCGAACCTTTGTTGACACCTTATTTTCAAGATGGCCACGCAAAGAAGCTACTTGTTTAATAGATTGGTAAAGATCGCTTATTTCAGTATAAAATAAACGATTTTTCTCAAAAGCTAATCGTAGCCTTCCAATACTTTCTGCACTTACTTCAAAGAGTGCACTTGTTACAAAGCGGACAGTCTCTAGTTCACGCACCTCTTGTTGTTTTATTCCTATGGCTGTCGACATACTGATTCAAAATATGGCAAAACACTTTCAACTTTTTTAAGAAACTGGTCAAGTGAGATTGTCCCTCTATGTGCACTCTCAACGACGGGTTCAATAGACTTACTTGTCCCAATTACTTTTACAAGAGCCTCATAATTCCGCTCTGCAAAAGTCGTATCTCTGCTATTAAAAAGGGCGGTAAAGACTAGTGACAGAAGGATGATCTGAACTTCAGATGCTGTTGAAACAACTGGCTCTTGCCTCAAGAAAACCTGCATCAACTCACCTTGTGAAATAATACGACGGGTACTTTCTGATAATTGCGTGCCAAATTGGCTATATCCTCGCTGTTTCTCGTATTCAGCTAAAAGCGCCTGAACGCGGATGGATAATTGTTTAGCAAGATTGCTCTGCGTTTGTCGACCAACACGCGTTACAGATTGACCCGTCAATATTGCCGGGAAATGGCCTTCTGCATGCAATAGAGGGGAGAAAAATAAATGTCCGTCGGTCGCTGACATCAAATTTGTTGCCACGAGATTAGTAACATCTTCGATATTAGTCTCCAAAACAGGAAAAATGGTAATGCTTCCACCACCAACTGTCTTGTTAAAATATCCTGCGCGCTCTAATAAATGTGCGTGCTGATAGAACATATCACCAGGGTATGATTCACGACCCGGAATACGTCCTGACAAAAGAGATATCTCGCGAAGATATTTTGCATGACTACCTAAATCATCAAGCACAAGGATGACGTCCTTTCCTTTCGACGAGAAAAACTCTGCAAGACTTAAGGCAACAGCAGGAGTAAGATAGACTGTTGGCGCCGGCTCGTCAGAAAAAGTGGCAATGACAATTGTATTCTTATTACCCTTTTCACTTAAAATTCGAGAAACCGTTTCTTCAACATAAGCAATGGGACGACCAATAAACGCATAGACGCACACGATAGATGAATCTCGTTGATGTGCAATAACACTTTCAAGGAAAGTCGTCTTTCCACTTGAAATAGGACCAATTATAAGTTGCCGTTGCCCTTTTGCGATTGGTAATAATACGTCTACAGTTGCCATCCCTGTCATAAGTTGAGCTGTCATTACTGAGCGTGAACTCATTCCAGGTGCACGAACTTCAATCTTAAGCGGATTATTTTGAGCAGGCATATCACCTTTCCCATCAAGAGGCTCACCGAGGGCATTTATAACACGACCAAACAAATGATCACCAAAAGAAAATTGGATACCGTGTTCATCCATCATAAAATGATCACCCGGTTCAGGATCATTACGATCTAATAAAAGGGCTTCCACTGTTTCCTTCTTTAATGCTGTGACGAGCGCACGTTGTCCCTTCTTATTTATAATCACATCATTGATGTGTATCGACGGCAGTCCTTCAAGATTAAGCAAATAATCCTTTGCTTCGACTACAAAACCTGTCTCACCTTCCCTAACATTATGTACATGAGATTCCATAGTGGGTGTTATACTGCTGGACTTACACGAGAGAGAATTATATTGCTATGTAACTTGTCTGCATTCTTCTGAATATAGTGTGCAAATGAAAAATCGTGTAGCGCGTCTTTCCAAATAATCTGGCAACCTGCAGTAATTGATGGATCAATGCTTATTTCAAGTAAAATATCTTTTGCTATTACCCGACGCGCCCACGTACCAATCCTTTCAAGTGCGGCGGCAGGCAGTTCTATAGCAAGAACAAGAGATAGGGTCTCTAATTGTTTACTTTCTTCCGACATTTTGTCTAAGGAATCATAGAAAGAATCTTTAGTAAATAAAGCCAGATTTGATTGTGGTAGTTGCGTAAGAAATTCCAAGTCTTTGCCTGTTTTTTTGTTCTGTTGAATAAACTTCGAAAGTGACTCTTGATTAACAATATATTTCTGATCAACAAAAAAAATAAATTCTAAAAATTCCTTTAAAAGACTCATTCGATACAAGAAATCTGAACGTGTATAAGTATGTCTAACAATTGTTTGAAAAAGAGATCCCAACATACATAATTAGCCAAAAATGCCACCCTTCTTTGCTTCCTCAAGAGCGTTGAGGACAATGTCTTCCTGATCTTTTAATGAGATTGTCTTGTTAAGCACAATGCGGGCAGTTTCCTCAACCAAACCAGTTATTTCTTGATCAAGAAGCGCAAAACGTTCTTGTCGATACGTGGCAACAGCATCACGCACTGTCTTAATTTCTTTTGCAAGTTCTTCAGATATTTGCTTCTTAGTTTCCTTGATAAGTGATTCGTACTCACTTTTTGTCTTTCCCTCCATATCCGCAAGTGCCTTATTCGTACGCTGAATCTCGTCCGCGATGGAACGTTTAACAACTTCCAATTCTTTATTTATAAGAACTCCCGCACTTTCAGCATATTGTTTAAATTCCATCGCAACACTTTCGGAAAGATTGTGTATTGTCTCTGTTTGTTTGGTAAGAACTTCTTTCGCGTGCGTTGTTATATCAATAATTTGCTGTTCATGCTTCTCTCGAAATAATTCGTCTTCTTTTTTCCGATCTACTAAAATCTTGCCTCCCTCCATTTGTGCACGAGCACGTATAGCCCGACTTTGCTCTTCTGCATCTTCGATAATACGATCAGCTTTTTGCTGTGCTTCTTTTATAATAAGATCATAGACAGGATATGTTAAATAACGTAACCGACTTCCTAAATGAAGAACACCGCCTGCAAGTAACAAGAGACCAATAAACACAAGAACGAGAACAAAAAAAAGTATTTGCATTGAAGAAAAAGAGAAATTCGCATTTAAAAAAGTATTCAAAATATCCATAAAAATTATGTATACTTCTATCGTACCATCTAGATACTAAAGAACAAAAGAATATAGATCATATGGGAAGTAATAGTATTGCAAACCCAATGAACAAACCTCCGATACTGATAAGAATAATAAGAACTGAATTTAATACCACCATCGACTGGATTGAGGATTTAGCCAATGGGTTCCGACCAATCGAAATAATGCCATCCTTAATATTTGACCCAAAGTTCTTGAATGCAATATATACAGCCCCAAGTGCAACAAAAGATGCAACAATATATTGAATAACATTCAATAACGTGGCCTCGGTAATTCCACTCTCAGTTGGCAATTGTTCAGGCTGTAAGGTTAAAGCGGCCTGTTCTTTAGTCCCTATACTCAAAAGTACCCTTATAGAGCCACCTGCAACGGAACCATTTTCAAATTGAGCAGTATCACCACTAGCAGGAAAAGACTCCAATGCAATACCCATAATATACGTATCGCCATCACCAGCTCGTTGTCCTTTTCCTGCTATATTTGATGATGTTATATAATCACCAGCAGCAATGACACCATTTGCCGTTGTAACATTGACATTTACTTCGCCCGAACGAGCAATAGGAACCCCTCCGTCATCAACTGTAAGCACTAAAATTGGTTCAGCAACCAAAACACCAAAAAGATCTTTGTCACTAGGAAAATGGGCTTGTATAAATTGTTGGTTACCTCGATCAAAAGAAATCAGATCACCAGATTCTAGAACATCACCAACCACAATATAGGTTCGCGCCACTTCAATACCATCCGATTGAGCATACAAGGCATAAAAAGAAAATATAAAAAAGACAAAACTCCCAAAAAGGATAAAAATAAAAGAAAACAACGGGAATTTTACTAAGGAACGAGATGCAACCATATGCTACAAGTATAGGTTATATAGAAATAGACGCAATTTGTGGATTGCAAAAAACCCAATAGATTGCCACGTTAAAATCAATTCGATAGCAACAATAAACTACTTAATGGTATCGAGTAAGTTATAGCTTATATTGTGTAAGAACTCAAAATCAATGACACTTAAAAAAACCATGGATTACCATATTATCTCGTCTAATCGAGTTTGTGTGGGCTCGCCAGAAATGGAGTCTCCAGCTGTTTAACAAACTCGCCAAATATACTAAAACCAATTCCACCAGATGATTCTACATAGGTACCATCCTTAACGTAAAAAGTGCTTACGCGCTCGATAGATACCACTCCCGTAATAAGAATCGTAACGAGAATAAAGGCTAAGGTGATCATTGGCAACGCTCTCCTCTCTCCCACGAGTAGGTTATTTTGAGGAATATACCACTGTTCCCTTCTTATAACGTGACCGCGTGTGGGTTCCTGATCTAAAGTATGTAGTTTTGCGCTGTCTGGGACATATGTTACTAGAGGACGTTTCTTTTTTTGTAAACTAAGCGTAAGAACGTGCGCAGATTTCCTTATAAATTCTTTACGCAATCCAACTGGTTGAGGTTCTGGCAAACTATCTTCTCTATCTTCCGCGTCTTTAGAGTCGATTTGACCAAAAGACTCCTCCTCTCGAAGATTCACGGTAGTATTCTTAGTCGCGCGTTCTTTTTCCTTTTCAAGATTAGGGATTAAATCTTCTCCCTTTTCCTCATGATATGTAAGTTTAAAAAGATTTTCTAAGAGCTCGTTCCGCCTTTTAACTTCTTCGTCTCCTATATACTGTCGCACAACTTCAGACAAAGGCCGACTATCCGTTGTAACATGATCTATGTCCCAGAGACTTTGGTCAACAACTGCCTCCCCTTGATATGTCTTTCTATGTTCCTTTAAAGCATCCTCATCAATGTACCAATTTCTCCCAACCATTTTAGCAGGCAGAGCGCCTGCACGACATAGTTGTCCTATATAATCTTTTGTGTAACCAGAGATTCTTGCTGCTCTTCTTGACGAGACGTATTTCTTTTTCTCAAACACAAGTTCTTCCATCTCTCCAGTATACGAGATATCTCCGTTGCGTGCATCTTTCTTGTTGTGAAGAGATAGTTCTTGCCGTTCTTCTTATGTAGCCAACTCGTTTCTAAAGAGTTTCTTCAGTACAGTGGGATTTGCTGCCCCTTTTGTCCTCTGCATTCCTTGTCCAATTAAAAATTGAAGGGTTGCCTCCTTCCCACTTTTGTAGTCACGCACGACATCAGGGTGATCTGCTATAATTTCTGAGATTATTTTTTTCATCTCTTCTTCATTACTCCTCTGTAGTAAGTTATGTGTCTTTGCTATAGCGCGCGGATCTCCTTCATTTGTTGTAAGGAGTTTAAGAAGATTCTTCGCACCTCGCGAGGAAAGCTCGCCGTGTGTAACCATCTGTATTACACGTGAGAAATGGTCTGGTGATATTTTAATTTGAGAATCTGAATACAAATTAGCCAAATCAGAAGAAATATAGTTTGCGGCAAGTGCAATCGCCTGCCCATCACTACCTAGTATTCCGGCGACTTTCTCAAAGTAATCCCCTAGTAAGCGATCCCGCGTATACATCTCATAATCTTCTTTCTTCAGTTTAAAAACATCTTTTAATTTCGCCCTTCGCTCCCACGGCAATTCTGGTAATTGTTGCCGTATCACTTCTTCATTGAATTCTGAATCCTCTGAGAGAATGAGCTTTGGCACATCAGGATCTGGGAAATAACGATAGTCATGCGATTCTTCTTTGCGACGTTGTGCAAACGTTTGTTGCTTGCTTTCATCCCACCCACGAGTCTCTTGAATAATCTTTTCTCCTCGGTCTAATAAATCACTGTGGCGTTTAATCTCAAAATCAATAGCGCGTTCAACAGCACGGAATGAGTTAAGATTCTTCACTTCAACCTTTGTTCCTAATTGTGAATCTTTACTTATTGATATATTCGCCTCGACGCGCATTTCTCCTTTCTCCATATGCGCATTACTAACGCCAAGATATTGCAAGAGTAATTGCAGTTCTCGAGCAAAACGACCCGCCTCTTCTGCAGAATGGATGACGGGCTCTGTTACAAGCTCCATAAGTGGCACGCCTGCACGATTAAAATCAATCAGACTTTGATCTCCTTTTTTGTCATGAGAAGATCGTGCCGTATCTTCCTCAAGATGAATTCTTGTTATTGCGACATCGGCAAGTTCACCACCTGCAATAAGTGGGTATGCGTATTGACTTATTTGGTATCCTTTTGGTATATCAGGATAAAAATAATTTTTCCGATCAAATTCCGTATAATTTGCAAAAGTCCCAGAAACAGCTGCTCCAACTCGCAGTATAAGAAGAATAGCCTCACGATTTAGGATCGGAAGTACGCCGGGGTGCCCCATACAAATCGGACAGATGTTAACATTTGGCCGTACTTCATTCGAATCATTTTTAGAGTTACAAAAAACTTTTGTTTTTGTTTTTAATTCTGCGTGAACTTCAAGGCCGACAGTAACTGTATATTCCATAATAACGCTATTGTAGCAAATTCATTTCTTCCCGTCAGCTGTGTCATAATGACGGCTGTCTTTCACAACTATTGTTCGCCGTTTTTTGTACAAAAAATATAAGACGCTTATAAATAATAAAGAAGCTCCCAAAGCTACAACGACAAATTTTGTATACTCCGCATGGAAGAGGGTGGCTCCACCATACGAAAAAAGGAGAGCAAATGGGATTATACCAATGAGTGTTGCTATCGCATAAGCTGAAAACGAAATAGTGCTGAGAAGCCCAACAGCATAAGATAATATGTCAACAGGTATTATCATGCGCAAGAAAATAAGGCCCCAAAATGTCACGTCTTTTAATGTTGTAGTTTCATACTGAGCCATTCTTTTGAGGGAAATGAACTTCATAAGTAGGGGTCTACCGCCAAACCGTGCGATAAGAAATGCAACAAGAGCCCCAAACCACCAACCGATAATGGCATACACTGCCGTAGTAAATGGACCAAAAAGAATGGTGCTCAGAGGAACAAGAGGCAAGGCTGTAAGAGGTGCTACTATGGTCGCAACAAACATAAGCCCTATAAAAATGAGAGCGCTTGTTAAACTGCTGTCTACCACATACTGCTCAAGATACTGAATAGAAATATTGAAGTAAAAAAAGGAGAATAAAGTGATACCCACTAAGAATACCAACAATATCTTAAAAAGACGGACCATAAAAAAATCATTCGGGAATGATACGATTTGCCACCCAACTTGTTATGGAAACAACAACAGTCCCTAAAAATGCCGCAAAAAAACTAGAAACGGTGAACCCATCAACAAAAGACGCGACAAACCAAAAGAGTAAAGCGTTAATAATGAAAATAAACAAACCAAGCGTCAAAATAGTGATAGGAAATGTCAAAATGACTAAAATAGGTCTTATCAGTAAATTAATGATACCTAATAAGATCGCCGCTATAATTGCTGGATACAATCCCGTTATCGTTATCCCGGGTATAACAGACGCAGAAAATAACAAAGCAAGAACAATAATGAGGAGTTTTGTAACGAGTTTTATCAGCATAACTATAATTCCATATTACTAGGCAATAAGTTTCCATTCGCCAGAAGAAATAAGTGGCTCGGCTTTTTTAAATTTCATTTCTTTTGTCTCAACGTTATTAGTAATACGCACCATATCATTCCGACCGTACTTTTTTTTGCGGACGTCCTTCCTCACACTCTCTCCCATATCATTCTTCGCAAGCCCGATAATGTGAGACGGTTCGCGTTTAGCAACAAACGGCGTCTTTTCTCCTGCATTATAAGACCCCCCTGCAACCATGTGTACAATTAATTTCTTAACATTTTGCTTAACAGAGTATTGCATTTCATTAAACAATCGGAGCCCCTCTTTTCGATATTCTACCAAAGGATCACGTTGACCATACGCTCGCAAATTCACGCTACTCCTTGTATATTCCATTACTTCGAGATGTTCTAACCACAACATATCGATTGATTGCAAAATAATTTTGCGGACAGCTTTATAAAACATCTCTTCACCTGATTCACTTTTTTTCTTTTTGAGAATCTCTTCAAAATTATCGTCTCCTTCACCATAAGACAAGAGTAACTCATCAACATCAGTATATTCGCCAACAAGAGCGCGCCGACGCTGTTCATACACCACCTGACGCTGACGATTAAGTATGTCGTCATACGCTAGTACATGTTTCCGCGCATCAAAGTTGAAACCTTCAATTTTTGTTTGAGCTGACTCAAGCGACCGTGTAATAAGTGTATTACGAATTGGCTCATCTTCTGGGATTCCAAAACGCCCCATCATTCGCTTAATAGTGTCTGACGCAAATACACGCATAAGCTGATCTTCAAGTGAGACAAAGAACTGAGTCTCCCCGGGGTCTCCTTGTCGACCAGATCTGCCTCGTAATTGATTGTCAATGCGACGCGCTTCATGACGCTCTGTTCCCAGAACAAATAAACCACCGAGATCTTTTACCTTCTCGTACGCTTCTTTGGAACCAGGATTGCCGCCAAGTCGAATGTCGACACCACGCCCTGCCATATTAGTGGCAATGGTTACTTTACCAATTTCACCAGCCTGAGCAATAATCTCCCCTTCTTGTTCATGGTTTTTAGCATTTAATACTTCATGGGGGACACCCTCTCGTAAAAGATAGGCTGAAAGTAATTCATTCTTATCAATTGAAACCGTACCAATCAAAACCGGTTGTCCTTTTTTGTGTAACGCCTTCGTTTTCAATGCTACAGCTTTAAACTTACCTTGCTCGGTTTGAAATATTAGATCATCATGGTCGATACGCTGTGGAATAACATTTGTTGGTATAACAACCGTGTCTAATCCATACACTTTATAAAACTCCTCCGCTGACGTTTGAGCTGTACCTGTCATACCAGACAGTTTTTTGTACATTCGAAAATAATTCTGAAATGTGATGGACGCAAATGTCCGAGACTCGCGCTGTATTGTCACCCCTTCTTTAGCTTCGATAGCTTGATGCAATCCTTCCGACCATCTTCTCGATGGTTGTAACCGCCCCGTGAATTCATCAACAATCACAATACTGTCATCGCGAACAACATACTCCTTATCTTTTAAAAAAAGTGCTTTTGCTCGAACAGCAGTTTCTAAGTGGTGCACATATTTAATGCCCTTATCCGTATAAATATTATCAACACCAAGAATTTTTTCTACATGTTCAATTCCATTATCAGTAAGTGTGATGGCTCGTAACTTCTCATCAACCGTATAATGTTCTCCCTCTTTCAGCGATTGAGCAATAGTCGCAAATGTTGAATAAAGATTCTCAGATTCCTGTGCAGGTGCAGAAATAATGAGAGGTGTCCGCGCCTCGTCTATTAAAATAGAATCGATTTCATCGACAACCGCGTAATTATATCCACGCTGGCGAAGCAAATCTTTTTCATATTCTAAATTATCTCGTAGATAATCAAAACCAAATTCATTATTAGTGCCGTAGGTAATATCAGCACCATACGATTCCCTTCTTGTTGCTGGACGTAAAAATTCATGGACAACTTTAAATGCACCCTTTTCATCACGCACTTCATCATGTTCTGTGTGCTGTTGATCATACACATATGATGCCTCACTATTCAAAACACCGACAGATAATCCAAGAAAAGCGTATATTTGTCCCATCCATACGGCATCGCGACGAGCAAGATAATCGTTAACCGTTACAACATGAACTCCTTCACCTGAAAGAGCGTTCACGTATACGGGTAACGTGGCAACAAGTGTTTTACCTTCTCCTGTGCGCATTTCAGCAATACCGCCACGGTGAAGAATAATACCTCCCATAAGTTGTACATCAAAATGCCGCTGTCCAAGTGTTCGTCTTGCTGCCTCGCGAACCACCGCGAAAGCTTCCGGCAAAATATCATCCAGTGAATCACCTTTTTTAAGTCTTTCCTTAAAGAAGACCGTCTTTTGTGCCAATTCTTTATCGGAAAGAGCCATTAAAGGAGTCTCTTTTTGGTTAATATCTAAGACAATGAGATCAACTCCCTTTAATTTCTTCTTATTTTCATCGCCGGTAAGAAAACGTTTAAGAGACAGCATACAGAGAGATAGTAGCATAAATGGAAAGCAAAATCCTCTCCTTTAAAGGAGAGGATTTTGCTTGAGACGCATTCGCAAAATTTATTTGCGACGGCGAGTTGTTCGGCGCTTTGCAGTTTTTTTAGCTGTTCGCTTCTTAGTACTGCGCTTTGCTGTCTTGCGCTTTGCTGTTTTCTTAGGAGCAGCTTTGCGGCGAGTTGTTCGGCGCTTTGCAGTTTTTTTAACTGCTTTCTTTCGGCGTCGTGTTGCCATATTATTTCAAACTAATTTATAACGAGAGCACAACATTTTCGACCACATGTATGTAACGTGTTGTACACTTGTACTTACATTATCGTGCACAAAAAAATACGAAACAATGTTTTGTAACAAAAAAATGGGGATAACTTTAACAAAGAAAAAATATACTAGAAATTTAATTTTCAACAATTTTAACTTCAGGAACAATAACAATTCCTGTTGCATCAAAAACTTTTTCGCTAACATAATTTGCAAACGCTTTTATATCGCTTGAATGAGCACCTCCATAATTCACAATTACCAATGCATGTTTATCATGCGTCCCAACATTACTTCTGCGTACACCTTTAAGATTCAAGATTTTATCTAAGAACCAACTTAAAACAATCTTTACGTATCCTCCATCCATAGAAAATGAGGGAAGATCTGGAAAAGAAATACGAAGATCATCATATGCCTCCTTCGAGATAATAGGGCTATGAAAGAAAGAACCGGCAGTGCCATATCTATTCAAATCAGGAAATTTCCCTTGTCGGATGGCAATAATAGCACTGCGTACTTCATCTATTGTTGGAATATTCTTATAATGACCAAATCTTTTCTGTAAATCTTTATATGCCAACTGTGGTCGAGCTTTCTTTGAAAGCTCGTATGTTACTGACGTGATGATATATTTTCTTCCGAGATCTGTTTTAAATAATGAATTTCTATAAGCAAAAAGACATTCTTCGTTAGACAGACTAGTAATTGACTCAGATGACACATCAAATACTTCAACCTGCTTGATAACATTAGAAACTTCAACACCATACGCTCCAACATTTTGTACAGGAGTCGCCCCAACACTTCCAGGAATAAGAGAAAGATTTTCGAGTCCCCATAAACCGCGCGTGACTGTCTCAGCGACAAGTACATCCCATATCTCACCAGCAGAGGCTTTAAGAAGAATACGCTCACCTTGTTCCTCAAAGCAGATTCCCTTGAGTTGCATGTGAACAACAAGACCTCGATATCCATCATCAGGAAATAAGATATTAGAACCACCCCCTAAGATAAAATACGGGAGATTTTTAGTATGCGCCCATGCGAGAGCCTTACGCAATTCTTCTACTGTATTAACAGACACAAAAAAATCGGCGGGACCGCCAACTTTAAAGGTTGTGTATTCACACAGCGGAACATGCTCTTTAATATACATATATATTAATTGCATCAAGATATGGGAAGCGGGTGCGAGCTCCAAGTAAAGTCTATGTGAGTGCAGCCGCCCCCCATATCTTGAAACAACTTAGAAACTACTGATGTAGTATAACAAATTCCCTCTAACGCAAAAGCCCCGCCAAAGCGGGACGTTTGCGAGACTTTCGTAGAGCTACACAACTGTATAGCACTCACTCTTATAGTATAGCACCTCCCCCTAGAAAAATCAAATACTACTGGATGAGCGAGTCCCCTCGCCCCGCCTGTATTTCTTTGATAAACATCTCCCCTTGTTCCTTAAAACGAGGATCAAGAGTAATAACCGTTTGTATCTCTTGAACCGCTTCTCCGTTTCTTTCCAACCGAACCAAAGTTGCGGCACGAGATAAATGATTGGTAGCATTTGGGGGGTCTTGCGCCACTCGATAATCCCAAATGGCAAGGACCTTTTCATATTGCCCCGTTTGAGCATACGCCTGCAATAACAAGTTATCATCAATGAGATCACTGACTTTTTGCTCTCTCCTATGTGCTCGAATATTCTCGAGTAATGATTCTGCAAAAATGTTATTACCGTTAAAAATAGCAAGAGCTGCGTAGTAAATAGTTGACTCATCTGATTGTGGTTCAAGTTCGTAAGCCTTTTTAAAAATCTCAAACGCCTTATCGTTCTCCCCAGCATTGAGGTAACTAAACGCGAGCTGGTACATGATACGTTGTTTTTGAGGAGAGAGTTGAAGCGCTTGCTGAATTGTTTCCTGTGCTTTGTTAAGCTGACCATATTGATCATAGAGAGATCCTAAGAACACATAAAAACGCGCATCGCGTGGCGCTTTCATTATTTGTTCTTTCAACTTACTTTCAGCGAGTGTGTAGATAGCTTGTTTTTCTCCTAATGTAGCATTACTATTTCGTGCACCAATAGCTGCCTGTACGAGCTGTTCAGCTACTTCCTGCGAACCGAGACTACCGTAACTGCCCGCTTTTTCAAATAGTTTTGTTCGTTCTTCTATATTGGATGTTGAAAGTGCTTTTATCATTGTGTATGACGTTAGCATCCCGGGGATATTTACAAAATACAGAACTCCTGAAGCTATAATGATCACCAGTGGTACGATGACTCGGTTCACCATTCCGTGGCTAAAGGAATATAAAAATATACTGTTCTCCTTGAGACCCTGTCGGGTTTCACTGTAAATGTATGCAAGCACCGTGAAAAAAAGAATGTAACTTACTATATTGTCAAAAACAAAAATGTTATGGAAAAAATACCCGGCTAGAAGGCCTGTGAGAAGACTTCGTTCAAGAATAGAAAAGTGTACCCTACTTTCTCGGCGCCACAAATAGAAGAGCGTCGCACCAAAGATAAGCAGGTAACTCAACAAACCAAGAGCACCCCCCGCTATTAACCAATCGAAGAAAATGTTGTGTGCTCGATCGAACCATGGTTCATCTTTGTATAGCGATGGATTGTAATACGTATTAAACACATAGTTAAAATTTTCCTGCCCCCACCCAAGAATTGGTCTCTCTTTAAAACCCTCAAGCGCCATATTCCAAATTGTAAATCGAGACGACCCTTCCGAAAGTGAGATACTGGCAAGTCGTGACAATACCAGATCCTTCTTCACAAAATCTGTGTTGCGTGCCATAAAAACAGATGAGACGCTCAAAAGTACGAGAATTATTAACCCAATGGATGCTTTGCGAATACGTGGATAATCTGCACCAAAGAGCGCCACAAGACATGAGGCAAGTAACATACCTCCTGCAAGGCCGAGAATAGTACCACGTGTTGCTGTTTCAAAGAGAATATACAGTTGAAGAAGTAATGCCCCCGCATAGACATATCGCACCCAGAAAGTCCCTCGCCATTTGCTAATCAGAATTGCTGTTATAAAAACATGAAAGAGCATGTAAACTGCCAAGTATGCGGCATTACCAAACGTTCCATCAACTCGTACACCTCCCTGATTAATTACTAAATCACCAGCAATTTGACGTAGCCCATATATACCCATCACAATACTGGCAACAACCGATGTATTCGCAAGGAACCACCACAACTTCTTCGTATTAAATACAGTGCCCACAACAAAGAAATAGGCACCGAGATGAAGTAAGCCAACCATTCCTTCCATACGCTCAAAATTACTCCAAAAACTTTTGAAGAGGTTCTCACCACATAGATCTGCAAGAGTAATAATTGAAATGAATGTAATAATCGAAAGAGGAATCCATGAAAAAGACGGGCGGTACGTAGTATTCTTAAGTGCCAAGATCACCCATAAACTGAAAATGATCTCTGTAACTATCCGAAACAAAAAATTCTTTCCTGTAATAAAAGGAAAGAACATGGAATTCATGACAACAAAAGGTACAAAAGGCAAAACGAATACTCCTGCAATAATGGCACCCCGTAAGATCTTATCAAACCTCATGATCGCTACTATATCACTTCAAAAACAATCCTGCTAGAAAAATAACGAGCAATCAAGTACCATGGTGGTATGTATAAAAGTGGACGAAATGCATTGTACAACTTCCTTAGATGGACAGAAACGTACACAAAAACTGATATGCTCTATCTCACCAAAGGAAGTTTTTGGTTACTCTCAGGGCAAGGAATTGGGATGGTTGTTTCTCTTGTACTTGCAATAGCATTCGCTAACCTCATAGACCCAGAATCATATGGAAACTATAAATATGTGTTGTCTCTCGCCGGAATAATAGGAGCATTCTCTCTTTCTGAGTTAGGAACTGCTGTATTGCGAGCTATCGCACGTGGGCATGAGGGGACTCTTCGATATGCATTTCGGCTTTCACTTTTCTGGAGTATTGGAATGATTTTTATTTCTGGTATTGTCGGCATCTATTATCTTTTTAATGATAATTATTTTCTTGGTTATTCACTTCTCATCATTGGTGCAACAATACCCCTTATTTCTGCTGGTTCTTTATATCGACCATTCCTTGTAGGAAAACGTGCCTTTAAGAAATTAGCGCTCTATAGTATAGTACAGAGCATTTTCCCAACACTCTCTGTCCTTGGAGCATTACTGCTCAAAGCACCGCTCTTACTATTAGTTGCCACCTATTTTATAACTAACGCCATTATTATCAGGTTACTATATGCTAAGACAAAAAAACTTGCACAAAACACTAGTATAGACCCCTCCACTAACAAACTCGGAAAGCACTTATCTGTAATGGGTGTGATATCTGCTGTCGCAGGAAAATTAGACAGTATACTTATATTCCAACTTCTTGGAGGAGCTGAATTAGCTATCTTTTCACTTGCCATAACCCTGCCTGATATCATTCGAAGCTCTTTTAAACACATTACCTCGTTAGCTGTTCCAAAGTTCTCAGAAAAAACAAAAGAGGAGATGAAACAAGCTGTGTGGAGTAAAACAAAGATAGTGTTCATCGCAACAGGGTGTATCGCCCTTGTTTATATATTTTTAGCCCCTTTCATTTTTGATGTTCTATTCCCTCTATACAAAGCATCTGTCCCTTATAGCCAAGTATACGCCCTCTCCTTATTTACATCTCTTTTGCTTGCATCAGCCTACTTTGATTCACAGATTGCAATCAAAGAACGTTACATTTTAAACATAGTAATTAACGGAACTACCATTGTTTCAACTATAATCGGTATTTACTTTTTTGGAATATGGGGAGCGATTTTCGCTCGATTAATAGCCCGTGCTGTAAATATTTTACTCTCTAGTTTTCTTATCTATCGCCATTAAAAATATTCTTTGTACTATGCAAAAACCGCCTCAAAAGGGATGGGGGCTTTTTATTTACTATTACCGTAAACAATTTCCGGTATGCATCCTCTGGACACCTTAATTCTTTTACACCATGCCAAGAGTGATCAGTGCGAGCAAATAAAAAACTGGAGTTATTGGCTACCTCAGAATACGCAACTACCTTTAAATCACCGAGATCCGGACTGGAATTAGCTTTATACTTTAGAGAGTCGTCAAGAACTAACGTTGCGCCTCCCCATTTTGTTTCCCAATCATTAGGATTATTTAAATAAAAAATATGCGACCCAATTTTCTTTACACTGTCACAATGGGGAGAAACACTAGATCCAGCTCGAGCTAACTGCCAGTAGAAAACTAAATCGAATTCATCAACACCAAACATTCTCTTAATAAAATTCCTGTAATCAACCCCCTGAAGTTCCTCTATAAAATCTAGCCACGGCTTAGGGATTGGCAGGCCATTTTTGTAAATGAGGCCATACCTCACATGGGGTTTTTGTCCTCCCTCCCTTTCCCACCCATCTTCATACGTATATAGACTGATAGAGGGCATATCCTTTTGAAGCTCCGTCAAACCATCTTCTGTAAAAACATTTCTGCAGATCAACCACGGGTATGGTTCTTGCTTTTGGAAAAGACTATCTGATTGATTATCGAGAGTTTTATTATCTAAAAATTTCATACGATTTATTCTCTGACGAAAATATAATTACTAATTGTATCTGTTCTCCTGAATTTTCCATCTAGTGTAAGCCCCGCACTTTCAAGCAAATTTATAAGAGCCTGGACATCATTAAGCGTACTGTCTATTTCTACAAGTACACTTTTAAGAGAGCTCCGGGTCAACGTCTTTCTGGCTCCCGTAATCACATCCATTTCTCCACCATCAACATCAATCTTTATCATGTGAGGAGTGGGTAAATTAAATTCTTGTATAAAGTCATCAAGTGAGAAAACTAGCATCTGTTTTTCTATCTCCACATTTTCTACCAAATGAAACTTAGCATCTTCATTATAAAATCCCTTTGAAGACCCGGCGGATGTTTCAATGTATTTAAATGAGCCGAGCTTTGTGTGTGTTGAAAGGGCAACGGGAAAACAAGTAACTACATTGTCAAGATGATTTAAGGAGACATTACTATTGAGTCTAAAGAAATTCTGAAATGCAGGTTCAAAAGAGAAAACCTTTTTACTATTCACTGCCGCAACTAAACTATAGGCCCCCACATTTGCACCAATATCATAAAAAATAGTCAGTTGAGGAAACCGTTCTATCCATTCAATCAATTCCGGCTCCTTGGCACAACTACGAGCTCGTGTTTCAAACTCCCGTATATTCTCGGTAAAAATAAACAACTTATTACGTGAATAATCAAGTAACCGGGTATTATACATGTTACCGACAATTCTCTTTACCTTAAATACAAAGAGTACTAACTTCCTGTGGATTTTTTTTGAGAAATACCCAAGCATAAATAAAGACAAAACGGAGGATCCTCCATAATTAGCCTCTAAAATATGATATCATAATAGGAACTATGCACACACTCACAAAACAACAGCAGGATTTTTTTAAAAAAAATGGTTATCTTCATATAAGAGGACTCTTTTCTGAAAAAGAGATAGAAAGTTTCCGAAGGGGGTGCCGGTTAAATAAACCAGGTGACTCAATGTGTCGATCAGAGTTTCTTAATATCATGCTTTCACCGAAAGTAGTTAACATTATTAAAGATCTTGTAGGAGAAAAGGTTGTATACCCCTGCTTATCGCTCACAAGAACAGCTGACTTCCCGAAGTCATTCGGGTCACGATTCTTCCATACAGACACAATCGATGATGATCAAGATTTTAATACTATATACCCAATTATTAATACAGGAATCTACTTACAAGACTATGTTAACTACAGCGGTACATTAAAAATTATACCTGGTTCGCATACCCGTCCTTGCACAACAAGCCGAACTATCCACGGAGCATTCAAAAGTATTGCCTTCTCCCTCATCCGAGGAAAATTAAAAGAGATCTTAAATATCTTAAATTTTCATCGTTCAGTTAATATACCGACCATGCCAGGCGACATGATTATTTGGTATGCGAGAACTCATCATTCAGGATACGGTATTCGACCAAGATTCTTCCCCCATTGGTCACTACCCCCCGTAATTGAAAACTGGATCCCTGCTTTCCTAAAGCTCCCCGACAACCCAGAAAGAAATGTGATGCTTTCGATATTTGCAGCACCAAGTAGATACCTTGAAACTTACATAAGAAAACAAATTACAAAAACTCGTAGAAAAGACCATTATTTTAATAATGATTGTTTAGAGAGTGAAGAGAAAAAGAATTTAGCAGAAAAAGTTGGTGTAACCATAAGAAATGATGGTTACCATTATGTTAAAGAATCTACTAGCTCAGTAGTACAGAACTAAATCTCCATTGACTCAATCAGTATCTTTTTGACTTTGATCTTCTTCCAAAATAGGAAGAACGCCATTTTTTGTGATACGAACGCGAAGTGGTTTACTACCAGGTCGTTTCTTGCAACGAAATTGATTTCGATAGTTATCATGACTATATGGAATTTGCCCAATTGAAGCCAATGTTTGGATCACCTCATCTGGCGTCATTGGGTTATCATAATCAGGATAAAGGACATCAAGAATCTCCGTTTTGGCAATTTCCATACGCTGAACATGTGAGAGATTCGGGTATGCTCTATCCCAGTCAGTAGACCAATAGAAGGGGGTACGAGAAAGAATGTAGTAAAGAGGTTTTATACGTCTTACGAATCGTACAAACAAGTGATGTATTTTATATAATTGTTCATCGTGTTTATTAATAAACCGATGAAATGAGTCGGCCGGGATAAATTTCCTAACAATAGGACGCCAAAAATATTTAACATTACGCCATTCACTACCTGATTTTTTATATACATCAAAAATAACAAGACCACCGTCTCGCACGTATGAAAAATATTTTTCTAATGTTTTAGCAGGATCTGGTGTATATTGAACAACACCTCGAGAAAAAAGAAGGTCAATAGGTTCAGAAAATTTTGGTAACTCCATTAGATCAGCTTGTAGAGGAAGAAGGTTGGGCGCGCCAAGAGCTGAGTTTGCTGTAATAGCAGAAGACATATCAACGGCAATAACGTTCTTAGCATATTTTACTAAATGTTCCGTAAAACGACCTGCCCCGCAACCAACTTCAAGTACATTCATCCCTTTCAGAAATTCGACAGGAAAACCGAGTACGGCTTCAAGACGGCTGAGTGAAACATTAGCGCCAAGAGTACTATCAGTATAGGTTTGATTATAATTCTTCCATAAAAATCCAAAGTGATCGTTGTAATTATGTGCTTCGCAGTAACGAAGTACATCTACATCTCCTCCTCTTTTTTTTACCTTTATAATTTCACGTGGGGAAGAAAGCGGTTGAATCATATCTTAGTATTTTTTAGCGAAAACTGTATTAGTCTGATCATTTTACCCTACTTGGGAAAAGCATGCCATATTTAGAATATAGGTAAAAAGAGTTACCAATCCCTCTCTTTGGGAATAAAAACAACGATTCCTAAAGAAAATAGAGAAGGAAGTAATTTGTTAAGGAGAGGAATCCCTTGGTAAGGAACAATTTCATACTGATGATATCCAAGCGCGTTAAGCCACCACGTTACATCAGCTAAAGTCCAAAAACGAAGATGTTCGTTTGGATACACTCGCCATTGTGCAGGAAACTTTCCAAAAAGAAGTCGAAGTCTGTAGAGAAAATACCCTGAATTTGGAAAAGAAAAAAAGACCCCCTTTTTTGCTTTTGCGCAAATTCCTGCTAGCAATTGTTCTGAATTTGGCACATGCTCAAGTATTTCAAGTAATAAGAAATAGTCTGCCTCTCTTAGTGTCTTGACCTCTTTTTCAACATTAATATTAAGACTAATGGTTTCTAAACCTTTTTCTTTTGCCCGTGCGAGCGCATACTCTGAAACATCGTAACAAATACCATGCAACGCAGAGTGTTTGGACTCCAAATAGGCGAGAATCGTCCCTGGACCGCACGCGATATCACCCACGGTAACACTGCCCTCCTTACGGAGAAAAGAGATGACTATGTCTGCTCGGCTTTGTTCATACCGGCTAAGCCCCTCTGTTCTACCTGAGCTAAGTTTCTCCTTCCAATAAGCGTCGTAGGTGAGACCCCCTTCAAGTGTAAGTTTCTCTAAAGGATAGCAAAAAACTTGCTGATACCATTGCTTTAGAAAATAAAGCCGTTCTTTAATAAGATTAAACATACTAAACTAAACTTAATCCCCGTGTGATCAGCGATAATGTGTCAGATAAATATTTTTCCTCTTTACCATACAATGTTTCCCTTCTCGTTTTGATAACACTTTGTGGAATATTTTTAATTTCAATAAGTTTCTTGCAAACATCATCTTGAATACTGAGCTGATCAGCCAACTTATTTAAAGTCAGGCCCTCTCCGTAATCAGATATTGTCTTTAAAATGAGAATTCGTTTAGTGTAGGCGAGCGCATCATATAGAAAAGTAGAATAAACTCCAGCGACAATATCAACATTTGGCATGGCATGCACAGCATCAGTGACAACAGAGAAATTACTATGAAATCCCTCGTTAATGTTGTACTCGCTAAGTTGTTGCTCTTTCGGCATATCAGGACGAAGTTTAAATATAACTCGAACTTCTGGGCACGCAAGCATCTTTGTTATATAAGCAGAAACTTCGGTTTTTGGACACGAAGTTTCATACGGTATAAGCACCGTAATATCCTGTCTTTTGCGATTGATAGACGTGCTCTTTGCTTTCATAAACATTCTACGTGTGCCACCAATTATTATCTGGTGTTTGGGGAAAACACTATGCAATCGAGCAAGTTCATCTTTCCAATATGAACTCCACACAACAAGAAGATCCGGAGCAAGAACACCTCCTATAAAAGAAGGGTCCTTAAGCCATCCTACATGATATTTGGTAAAATGTCCGTGCTGAAATGCATAGGTTTTAATGGCATTTAATTTACACGCAAGTATGATCTCATGATAATACCGAGCATCATCAATGGTAAAGAGTGCTTTTATCTTAATTATTGAAAGGAGGTGAGTAAGTATCTTAATTTTAAAGGCAGAAATGTCTGTTTGATAGATATAACGCTTAACAACGTTCTTGACAAACTCCCCTTCCTCAAGTGTAAAATTCGAAAAATCAATGTCATCGACCCATGCGCTATCAGCTCTTTTTATTAATCGCATGATAATAAAAAAACTGCATAAAGCATCAAGTGCCTCAAGATAAAAACTACTCCTTTTCCGTTTTATAAAATTGATAAAAACATTCCTACCTAATATGGTATGAAATATTTCAATAAAAGGAATCCTGTTTCTCACAAGATGCTCATATAAGGGTTCAATCCTGAAATCACCCTTATACTTTGAGTTAACTCGATCAATGGAGAAAACAAGTACCCGCTCCCGCCTGAACACAAGTAACAAAAATGAAGCAGAAGAAATTCCAATCAAAAATAAATTTACACAAAAATCTTTCACAATAGTTGGAAAATATCTTTTTGCTTTTTTCTCAAATCCCTTTGTTGCGCTGAATATTTTAATATCCTCAAAAATCCTTTGTTGAAAAAAATGCCACATATTATAGCCCTTATAAAAAAACATGTTGGGTAATAAGACCCCTTTATACCGCAAGTTGTTTATTTTTCTTAAGAGTGAAAGAGAATATTTGTAGTCCATGTCATCACCTTGCTGCATATTAATTCATTTAGTTAACGGGAAGCGGCTATTATTCTTTATACACATAGAATATCCTTACAGAATAATTATATCCTAAAAGCATATAAACTTGCCTTGGGAGGATAATTCCGGCACTATATTGAATATATATGAATAGTAAAATACCAAAAGCACGGGGAACGTGTAGGATTTCAGGTGAGCCTCTACAAGAACTCTTCTCCTTGGGTGATATTTACATATCTGATTTTATAAAAAAGGAAGACTCTCCGCGGCTTCAGCAAGTCCCGCTTCAAATGATGCTTGCACCCAAATCGGGGCTTGTCCAACTCGCCCACACCGCCCCTTTTGATGAAATGTATGAAGAGTACTGGTATCGATCAGGCACGAATAAGACTATGACAGAGGAGCTAAAAGGACTAACGGAATCAACTCAAAAACTCATGAAGACAGGGGCGGGGGATGTGTGGGTGGATATTGGATGCAATGACGGAACACTGCTTAGTTTTTTGGACAAAGACTTAATTCGCATTGGTTTTGATCCCGCAAAAAATAATTTTAAAGAATCTTCTGGGAAACACGCTGCTTTGATTGTTAATGACTATTTCAATTATCAAAGCTACAAAGACTCCCTCTATGGCAGTAAAAAAGCAAAAGTTATTACTTCAATTGCCATGTTTTACGACCTCGAGAATCCTCATATGTTTGTAGACGACATTGCGCAGGTACTTGATGATAATGGTTTGTGGATAATACAAATGAGTTATCTTCCCCTCATGCTCGACCAATTAGCATTCGATAACATCTGCCACGAGCACCTTGAGTACTATAGCCTCTCCTCCCTTAAATACCTTCTCGACAAACACCACATGAAAATCGTTGACTGCCAACTTAATGATGTAAATGGGGGAAGTTTTCGTATTTATATCCAAAAAGATATCGCGCGAGAGACTTCTTTTGCATCAGCACCTTATAGAGATGTCGCTCGTTATCGAGTAAATGCGATATTAGCATATGAAGAAAGTTTGAAGTTGAATGAGAAAGAAACATACACTAAATTCTTCCACGCCATAAACAAACTCAAAGACGACACGATGCATTTTATTCTTGAAGAGAAGAAAAAAGGGAAAAGTATTTGGGGATATGGAGCGTCAACCAAGGGTAATACTCTTCTTCAGTGGTTTGGACTCACGTATGAACACATTGATGGTATAGCCGAGCGCTCCCCTGCTAAATTTGGCCTTAAAACAGCTGGAACAAATATTCCTATACACTCTGAAGAAGAGATGCGCAAAGCAAAACCAGACTACCTTTTAGTATTACCGTGGCATTTTATAACTGAATTTGTAGAACGCGAACAAGAGTTTTTAAAGCAAGGAGGAAAATTCATCGTTCCTTGCCCTAAATTTGAAGTCATTGGACTGTAAAATAATCTTCACCCAAACGATTAGTCACGAATGAATAAACAACGTAAGACGATGTAGAAGACCCAGTTCCCACGAAAAGGGGCTGAGTCTTTAAGTTTTACCCTCTGTCATCAAGCGGATTAGTTCTTCAAAATTCACTCTCGGCTTCCACCCCAGTATCCTCTGTATTTTAGTAATATCCCCACAATACACCCTTGACTCCAGTGGCTGGTAATATTTTTCATTTACTTTCACAATGACATTTCCTTTTTCGTCTTTTCCTATTTCCTTAAGTCCCGTACCTTCCCACACAATAGATTTCCCAAAAACCTTCACAACTGTTTCGATAAAATCGCGGACAGAGTGTGTTACTCCGGTTGCTATAACATAGTCATCGGGTTTATCTTGCTGGAGCATGAGCCACATGGCCTCTACATAGTCACCCGCAAAGCCCCAATCACGTTTTGCGTCGAGATTCCCTATTTCTAGAATTTCTCCTTCCCCATGTTGGTTGTTAATAAGCGTCTGAACAATCTTTTGCGTAACAAAACGTAAATCCCTCCTCGGTGATTCATGATTAAAAAGAAACCCTGTGCAAATAAATGCTCCTTTTTTCTCTCTATACGATAGAACAAAATCTTTGTGCGCCCGGATCTTTGCTTCACTATAAGGTTCTTCAGATAAAAACGACGTCAACTCATTTTGTGGAGAAACAGTATGATCAAACATAAGAGCGCTCCCCGCTTGGAATATCCTTACCTGTGGGTTAACGCGCAGGGACACATTTACTAATCGCCCAACACCATAGTAATTTACTTCCATTGTTTCGTGTGGGAATTTCCGAGCAGTTTGAAGATCGCTAACACCAGCTAAATTGTACACCTCGTCGGGTACAGTTTCCTCTAGTGCCCTTATTAAAGAGGCACACTCTTTCAAATCCCCCTCATGAAGAACAACTCCTTTAGGAAGGGGGTTCTTTTGGACAATATCGTGAGAGATACTCTTATACACAAGACCATGCACTTCATATCCCTTGTTTACAAGCAACTCAGCAAGATACGAACCATCTTGACCAGTTATGCCGGTAATAAATGCCCTTCTCATGATGTTACATACGACTTTTCTTCCCGTATAGAAGAATGGAGAAATTCATCTATTTTTCTTTTTGTTGGAAATCTCTTCTCGTTATTGTCTGCTTGTACTTTGTTTAAAATTTCCGCAAGACGGACGTCAATTTTATTGGCTTTTCTATATTCAAACCATTCATCAAGTGCCTCAAAAACTTCGAGATTTGCCTGCTTTAATTCACGATACAGTGCGTTAAGTTCTTCGGAGGCAGGTAGCATTTCCTGCTTTATTTGTGCTAAGAGATCATATTCCCTTTGAACGTTCTTCAATTTCTCAGGGTCAGCCAGTTTCTCAAGTTTAATTTCAAGAACCGTCATTTTATCGAGAAGTTCTGAGGGGGCTACAGGAATAGTAATGAGATTCATAAATGTATGTTAGCTATCGAAGGGAGTATAAATCCGATAGAATATATATAACATGGAAAAGCAGGTTTTCATACAATCAAATAATAAACAGCTCCTTGGTGCTCGGTTAGCAAAATTTGCCATCGAGAAAAACGCTTCAAAACCAATTCATATTGAAATCCTCAATGTAGATGAATTACCTATATTTAAGAAATTGAATGGAAAAGAATACCTCTTTAATGAAACAGAGATACGGGTATATGACGACACTGATCTCCAATACTTTACACTCACCCGTTTTATGCCGCCTGAGCAGATGCAGTTTAGCGGTCGCGCAGTTGTTATTGATCCTGACATTTTTGCGCTCACCAATATTCATACTCTCCTAGAGCACGACATGGGAGAACACGCCATTCTTGCCTGCTCTAAAAAAGGTGCGTGGGATTCAAGCGTTATGCTTCTTGACTGTGAAAAACTGCTCCATTGGAGGATTGCTGATATTATTGAGCGTTTGGTAACAAAAAAAATTGACTACACAACAATCATGACACTTCAAAAAGAGAATGTTGAGGAACTTGAACGTGCGTGGAATAGCTTAGACGAACTCAATGATCATACAAAAATGCTTCACACAACAAACCGTCTCACGCAACCGTGGAAGACAGGGCTCCCTATAGATTTCACACGAAACAAAATGCAAAAATTCTTCGGCATCATACCGCGCGAGCTAATCCACAAACTACTTGGGAAATACCAAACACGCTATCAACAACATCCTAACAAGGATATAGAAACATTTTTCTTTGAGCTTACAAAAGATGCTCTTCGGTGCGGAGCCATAACAAAAGATTATGTGCAACATGAAATAGAGAGTGGCCACGTTCGGCCTGACTTATTCTCACACCTATCATAGGAAAAACAACGACTCTTGACTTCTACCTATTAATAGTGTTATAATTCGCAGGTTCTGTAATTTTCAACATAGAAAGAGGAAGTGGTACATGCCCACAAACTTGCCAGAACCTCGATCGTTGACCACGAACGAGTCAACGGAACTGATGACGCTACTTGGTCTCATCCGTTCGAATGTCCTCGCCGGCGATCGGCGACCCTGGTCAAGCGGCGAAATGGCCGACCTTGTGCAAGGGTGCACAACGGGAGTGGCGCCGGAGGTATTCATAACAGATCAATACCACAACTACTACCTGATGCGCCACCGCACATCAAAAGTGGATGGGGGGAAGACCCCGGTCCATGGACAGGATGGCATATCCCGGGCGGATTCGTTCCGGCAGGAATGTCAGTCCGCGAAAAAATCTTGGCCGTTTGCCAGGAGGACGCGGGAATCCCCCCTTCGGCCATCAATGAAATCGTCGGCATCCTCGGCGTCGGCGAATGGAACGACATGGGAAAATCCAAACCGCACCCCTACGGCAATCCGGTGTCACTTCCGGTTGTTGTCATGGTTGACGTTAACAGGGTCGACGTCAGCTGGGGCTCGAAGCGGCAATGGTGTCGCACCGAGGACGGCATCCCCGAAGGGATGATCGACACCGATGGAAGGCACGAGGCCTTCCTTAACCTCTTCTTCCACTGGAAGAGAGGAGGATGCGTAGCTCACGTCCCAATCATCTGAAAAACAACAGCGACCCAACAACGGCAACCTTTCCACGGAAAGGTTGCCATTTCTACATATATAAATTAGTTTCTTAAAACCAAAACCCTTTATTTTCTAGGAAGCAATCAGTTTCTTCATTGCTTCATACTTCACATCCTTCAAGTCAGACTCCACCATCATAGCAACGAGTTCATCAAAACTTACTTTTGGTTGCCACCCTAATTTAGTACGAGCTTTCAATGTATCCCCGCATAAATAGTGAACTTCTGCTGGTCTGAAAAATTCCTCGCTTACTTTCACAATAATATTCCCCTTTTCGTCTTTCCCTACTTCATCAATCCCCTTACCTTTCCACGTAATAGATTTGCCAAGAGCACGAACTGTTGCCTCTACAAAATCACGTACCGACCGGCTTTCTCCAGTTGCTATAACATAATCATCGGGTTTATCTTGTTGAAGCATGAGCCACATGGCCTCTACATAGTCACCCGCAAAGCCCCAATCACGTTTTGCGTCGAGGTTTCCAAGCGTAACATAATCTTGCATTCCTAATTTTACTTTTGCGAGTGAGTGTGTAATTTTACGAGTTACAAAGTGTTTTCCTCGCCGTGGCGATTCGTGGTTAAACAAAATCCCTGAAACAAGAAAAGAGCCATGCTTGTCTCGATATCCAACAACAAAATCTTCATGTGCTTTTAACTTTGCTTCCGCGTAGGGGCTAACCGGTTCAAATGGAGACATCTCATTCTGTGGTGGTTTTGTTTTACCAAACATCTCACTAGTTGACGCTTGATAAATGCGAACATGTGGATTCACACGGAGCGCTTCAGTAACCACTTTCCCCACACCATAATAATTGATCTCTTCCGTTTCTTCAGGAATAAAAAAAGAAATACCAACATCAGATTGTGCAGCTAGATTATACACTTCGTCTGGTTGCACTTTTTCCATAGCGCGCCGAAGAGAGCCCTGCTCAGTAACATTCCCATAGAGAAGTTGTACTTTCCGTTTGAAAGCAATGTCTTGAAAACGTATTAATGGCTCCGTGCTGTTTCTCCGCATAAAGCCATATACATCGTAGCCCTTATTAATGAGGAATTCCGCCAGATAAGAACCATCTTGCCCCGTAATCCCTGTAATCAACGCCTTTTTCATAGACACGACTATACCATGATATGTCGTCTGCGTAAAATTTGAACTTAAAAGAAAGCTTTCTGCGTGTAAGAAAAATTATTTATTCTTGAGTAAATGTATAAGCTCATCCACAGCTGATATAACTTGTTCAACAGAGATGCTCTCAATTTGCTTTCGCGCTTCTTTATCGTCTATGGCAACAGCGAGCATAGATGGCATTGCTGGTTTCCTATTCTTATCTCCGACAACTGTTCGGTGATATACCCCAATAGGTGGATGCTCTTTTTCATCGGTTGGTCCGACGATGACAACTGTTGCTTTATTAAAAGTCTCACCAATATAAATGGGAGCGCTATCGTTTGCAATGATAATATCAATCTTCGATACAAAAGCTTTTAACTCATCGATAGATTGGTCGAGGCATGAAATGAGGTTTGTTGAATGAGAAACAGCAGCTTGCATTTCTTCGAATTCGGCCTTGTCACCCGGCCCGCCAACAATAAAAAGGGGAACACTATATTTCTGCGCAATATGATCAGCAAGTTGCGCAAACTTTTCAGCTGGCCACTGTTTTACTTTTGTACCGGCGCCCGGAGCAATACCCACAAGAAGATCTCTTGCAGGACGCATATTAGATCGCTCAAGAAAATGAGTGATAGTTTCTTCCGCTTGTGGAGAATAATACAAATGCTTTTTTACATTATTGGAATGAATACCAAGAGGAGAAAGAAGGGTAAGATTTTGTATTGCAAAATTCTTTCCTGAATAAAAGGGGATCTGGACACAAAATCTCTTAAGAATTTCGTAAGAAATAGTATGTCGGTTAATATTTTGCAACGAAAAAACTCCAATTGTGGGGATATTTGCCACGTATAGAAATGCAAGCTCCATGGAGCTTGTCGTGAAGAGGAAAGCATAGTCGGCATTAAGCCGTCGCAGTGTCTTCCACAGTACAAACGGAGAATCGGGACAAATAATATACTCGTCAATGTCGGGGTTAAATGCCAGCATTTCTTTATTCTTAGGTTTCCCAATAAAAGAAATATGGCAGTTTGGATACTTCTCCTTCAACGCGCGAAAAACTGGCGTAGCGAAAATAACGTCACCAATGTTTTTCGTAAGGTAAATGGAAACTACCCTTTTAGGTTCCCTAATTCTCTTGCGAGCAAATCCACAAAATATAAAAAAAATGAGTGACAAAAGTAAAAGTAAAAGTGTTCGGGTTTTATTATAGGTAGACATTTTGTTTGTATAAATATTCCTACAAGATTATGTTAAGCTTATTACATTCTAAATACAGGCCACGGGGACGACAAGCCTCTTCTGTCAGTAGGCTAAGTATAAATAATAAAAATAGATATGTCTAAAGTTGTCTCAAAAACAGATGCTCGCGGATATCGAAAGCAAGGAACCATCCTAGAGCGAATTAAACGTTCAACAAAAGAGAAGGGGCTACTTCATGTCATACATACAGCGGCAAAAGTAGCGTTTGGTTTAGCAACAAATCTTGCCCTCTGTTATCTCATATATAAGCCATTCAGATCAAAACGAACATTCGTATTTCAAGAAAAGTCATATCATTATTTTTATCATTGGTATAACACGGCATGGAAAAATGAAAGAACGATAGAAATTCCTATTGTCTCTGACATAGTAAATACTTACCGTGGAAAAAAGATTCTTGAAGTGGGCAATGTCCTCTCCCATTATGTCCCGGTAAATCATGATATTTTGGATAAATATGAAGAAGAAGCAGGTGTCATCAACCAAGATATTGTGGAATTCAATCCGCCACAAAAATATGACCTCATTGTAAGCATTTCAACCCTAGAGCATGTTGGATGGGATGAGCGTCCTCGGGACAAAGAGAATATACTAAAGGCTCTAAAAAATTTGGTATTTTTGTTAAAATACGGCGGGAAACTAGTTGTTACATTTCCATTGGGGTACAACCCAAACTTGGATAGTTTTTTGAAAAATGGAGAGATTAAATTTACTCATCTATACTGCTTAAAACGCTCAGATAAAAAGAATATGTGGAGAGAAAGCACCTATGAGGAAATTAGTGATACACAACATGGAGACCCTCGCCATTCATTGATTGTGGGAATTATTGAGAAACAATAGATAAATAGAGAATATTATTCAATTTTTTTCTACTTTTTTAGTTCCATAACAAGACTAAAACCTCTTAAAAAAAGAAACCTTTGAACCTTTGATACAAGGTCAGGAGAGAAATGAAATTTCCTAATAAGAAAACCCATACCAAACATGGGGCGAAAATCTTCATAAATCTTGATCTTGGTAAAGCCAGCGTCAAGCGCCAACATGTTTAGAGAAGCCTTAGTAAGTGGTCGCACATGGGTGTAGTCATCCCAGAAGGCTCTGCTTAAAGCATAGGGGCAATTTGGCGTAAGAATTACCGCCTTCCCATCAATCTTTAGTATTCGTTTAATTTCTTTTATAAATTCTAACGGATTCGACAAATGTTCTATTATTTGCCTCGCTAATACTCCACTATACCTTTCGCCTCCCAATTTACTAAGTTCACCTTTATCAACATTAATCTTTGTAACATTAAATCCACTCTTTCTTGCTTTTTGCAAAGCATCTTCATCAATATCAACTCCTTCAATTATATCAGGACGTACTGATATAAAATCCCCTACGGAACAGCCTATATCTAAAATAGGACCTACGTTATCTTTAAACCACCTCTCAAACTGAAAATGATGATACCACGAATCTCGCCGCCCGTACTTAAAATCAGAGTAATAACTCATTGGATAAAATAATATCACGTACGTTATTTTTGACCAAACTAAAGAGTAACGCAAAAAATCTTGTTACTCAAGTAAAAAAGCACGAGTTTGACCCCTATCCAATGCCTGCAACCCCTATTTTTAAGAAAAATTAGATGTTTTCTTTCTGGGTATTTATCACGCCAGGTTTTGATTGAACAGTAAATTCCTTATGTAAGCTCGGGAAAATAACAAAGTGATATAAGAGAAAATCCCACGTGGCGATAAATCCCGTAGTAATTACCTGTGACATAAAATACCAAATATGGAAATATTCTACAAAAACATACATTAAAACAATGTTGGCAAAAAGATTAAAAATTGCCAGTGCCGCAAAAGCATAAAATTGTTTATTTACCGTATGAAGTGAATTGTCTTTGAATGCCCAAAATTTCTGTACTAAAAAACTTACTAAAGTCGTTAAAATTAAGGCAACTGCCGAAGATGAAAGGTACCACATACCAAATAATTCATGCAGTATAAGCAAAATAGAAAACATGAAAACAGTGGACGCTCCACCGGCTATCAAAAATCTTATTATTTTTCCAGGCAATTCTTTCATAACGTAAGTGATAAACAGCTATTACTAAGGGTAGTTTACTATACTCAACCAAAGTAAACACTTCGATAGCGAGCAACACTACAGCTGATCTCGTACATAAGACCCAATCCTATTAGCATTAGCCATTATGGTGAGCCCCGGCGGTTTTGCGGGTAGCGCATTCCAAGAAGCCGTATCAGCTACATATATCCTCTCTGCCCCATATAACTGACCATAGCGATTAACACCCAGCCCACTTTCGGGAGGAGAATCCGAAAAGGGAATGCCCCCAGCATAGTGAGACGCCGAACCAAAAGCGCTACGAACTACTTTGAGTGGGAAGAGTCCGAGAGAAACTAAAGCACGCTTAATTTCCCCTATTTTTTTTTTCTTTTGTTCCTCTCTCTCTTTCGTTTCGGTGTATTCGATCTTAAGGTAATCATTTCCTCGCGCATCTCTACGCAAAATAGAGAATCCTGTTGGACTAGTACCTGTCGAGAACCGTATGTCTACAAGTATCAATGCAGGGACAATAAGAGCCAAAGTTGCTAATGCTTCAGGTGTTGGAAGTGGTATAAATCGTAAGAGTTTAAAGAGGAGTAATGAATTATAACTATAAAATTGACCGTAGACATTACCGATACTTGTATTCTTTCCCATACCTGAAAGTACCAATTGACATAGACTATGCCGATGTGTGCTTGCCACCTTGCCAAGTCTTGAAAGAAGCAGACTTGGAATAAGATAATTATTTTTGAGAATTATAGGTACTTTATAGTCAAACAAATTAAAACTTCTGAGCAAGATCCTTGTTGTATTGATAGCGCCTGCCGCCATAATCACGACTTTACCAGAAATCTTAAGATCACTTTCTCCCGTCTGGATATTCTGAGCAATAATGGTAACACCAGACATATGATATTTAACATGCGTAACTAACAGATCCTTTTTGTAAGTAAAATTCTTATATGTCTTCAGTTTCTCGAGTGTATAGTGTCCCCGATACACAGAACGCCCTTTATTGTCCCAGAAGTCCATATCACGATATGCTGTTTTATTTCGCGAATCAAAATCCTTCGTTAACAGTGCCAACGGCGGTTGCTCCACAGAAAAGCCACGTTGCTTAAAAAAGGCTTCTTTTTTTTCGTATGTATCTAAAATAGCCCTATTATTATCATCTAGGATTGCGGGTGGTTGCATAGAAAAGTGCACATCATTTCCTGATACACCAATTCTTTCAATAATTGTGGCATAGTGTTTTCTTATCTCCTCATAGGGAATACCAACGGCAGTACATTCCCCCTCATCAAAAAAACCGCACACTGCCCCCCATGCTTCTGAGAGACCGCCTTTCGCGAGACTTTGTGTAATAACTATATCTTCACTCTCTACCGGCAAATACTCGCCTGTTGAACGTACGACGTACGACCGACGCCCACTTGTCATAGAAGCGGCGTGACCGCGGTCATCACCGTATGCCCCTATCCCAGAGAGATCATCGCCTAAAAATACTTTGTGCTGGCATGGTTCGAACTTTCTATAGTTCGGAAAATCCACGTTAGGGCCATCTTCAAGAGAACGTGATTCATCAAACCCCACATCAAGCATGACAACATTCTTACCGCTTAGAACAAGCGGGTAAGCGGCGTGGAGTCCAGCCAATCCACTACCAACAATGACAACATCATTATGAGATTCTTTTTCAAACATTATTTTTATATACATGAGGAATACATAAAAGAAAGCTCCCATATACTAATTTACCAAAAGACAGACATGTAAGCGCCGCTAGCCTCATAAAAAGACGAATAATTCCTATCTCACGAGGAAGGAGTACCTCACTGGAAATTGGACTGCATTCAATAAGGGCCGCGCCTATGAGTAACTTCCGCTGGAAAACCCCCGATGGATATACTAGTTTAGTTATCGCATCAAGTGCCCCAATACGCCGTTTACTTACTAAAATAAAGGAACTTATTGAATAATTATGCAGTTTATAAAAAATAATAGCTTGTTCAAAAAGTTTTTCTTGGCCCGGATCAATACGCTTTCCGCCCGCAATATAGCTCAGTAATGCATGAGATTCCTTGGCGCGTGACTGGGATTCAGTCTTAAGTTCATCTAGCCCTTGTTTCAAAGTTCGTGGATGAAAGTTGTACGTTTTCCAAAAAGATTCATGTTCAATCTCTGCTTCTTGATTTGTTGCTATAACATTACTCGTTGATAGAGGAGGTTTCTTTAACAAGAAACCTAAGACCCGCGCAATAACTAATCCCACTGAAACGGGGATGTGTAAAAGAAAGACCCTTTTGTTGTGAAGTTTCTCCCCCACAAGCATTACCAGATCATTAAATGAAATATTATCTGGGCCACCAAGATCAAAAATGGTGTACTGTCCGCTAAACGGCTGAGAAAGTATCTTCTCAATCGCAGTTGCTACATCACTGACATGTATTGGTCTTAGTTTAAATAAGCCTGTGCCGATAACAGGTACAATGGGCAATTTTGTGTACCGAATAAGTGACCCCAGGATGCCACTTTCATCATCACCGTAGACAACGCTTGGTTTAATGATAACAACAGGAACATGGCCGTCTTTCAAAACAGCATCAGCTTTTTGCTTAGTTGTCCCATACAGTCCTTTTCGGGCGAACTTCGTAGAAATAGTACTGACATTGATAATACCTCGTATATTATTTTGTTGGCATGCCGTCAATATATTTCTTGTTCCAGTGACATTTATCTCGTAGCTGTCGTCTTCATCCGATTTAGCGGCAGCAAGGTGAATAACGATTTCAGTCCCTACTAATGATTTCTTAAGAAAGTCACTGTTACGTATATCCCCAACATACCAATGAAGATTGGCATGACAAAAAGAGATATCCGTAGGTTTCCGAACAAGGGCTGAAACAATGTACCCCCGGTCAAGTAGATGCTTGGTTAAAACTTTCCCAATGAAGCCGCCTGCGCCTGTAACAAAGATATTCATAAAATGATTTTATGTTTCCTGAGGGAAATATCAAGGACTAATTCTGTATGATACAATTTGACAAATATATAAAAATGATATACAATATAAAGAGTTGTTGCCGAAATTGCTCAGCAACAAACATACATTGACCGAGGAGGGGGGGATGCAGACGTTCGTGATTACTTTAATCTCAGTGGCTACTATCTTGGTAGCTGTCGAGTCCTTCTTCTTCGTCAGAACATGGTGGCGAAGTGAGGATGAGATATCGATCGGAGGGGACGTCATTCTAGTCCTCTGCCACTTTCTCAAAAAGAACGGGGCCCTCAGCGAGGAGTTCCACATTCGGTTGGACAAGGCGATTGCCTTGTGGGAAACCGACACATACCTTTCTGTTGTCGTGAACGGCGGCAGAACGCTAGGGACACCACGATCGCAGGGTGCTGTAGCTGCCGAATACCTCATGGCAAACGGTGTCCCCGCCCAAAAAGTAATGTGGAGCGAAAGAGGGCATGACACCCTCGATGAGGTTAATATCGCAAGAGACATTGTGGAGAAAAAAGGTTGGGGAAAGATTATTGTTATCTCCAACTTCTTCCACCTCACCCAGGCCGATGTGGCACTCTCAAGAAGAGGGGTGGTCGCTTCATTTGTTCCAACACCCCTGCGTATCAGAGGGCTGGAACTTCTCACCTACATTCCGGTAAGGTTCGTAATTCCCCTGCTAACCTGGCTTGATCCAGAAGGCAAGGGGAGAATTTTCAAGTCTACACGAGGACGCCGAGGGGGCACCCCGTGAACAAGAGCGGCACAGAGGCGATTCACATCGCCCGCGTGCCAGCTCTTTTTCTTTTCAAGAAGTCAGTTGTTTGAGAGGGAGAGACTTGCTATGATGGCTATTATTTATGGAAAAAAGCTACTCAATTATCATACCAGCTTATAATGAAGCCCAGAGCATTGGAGAGGTGCTTGAAGCGATAAGAGCCCTAAAACTTGATCGTGTATGCGAGATTATTGTTGTAAACGACGCCTCAACAGACGAGACTGCTGAAAAGGTAGCCACTTTCCCTTCTGTATCGCTCATCACTAATGTGCAAAATTCTGGTTATGGATATTCCCTTAAGCAAGGGATAAAATCGGCTCGCTATGAGCATATTATAATTACTGATGCCGACGGGACGTATCCAATCGCCTTCATTCCTAAACTCATTACTGAATATGAACGCGGGTTTGATATGGTAGTAGGAGCACGCCAAGGAGAATACTACCACGGCACATCTTTAAAGAGGATTGCTCGATTCTTTTTCCGTCAATTGTCAGAATTTACGACAGGCAGAAAAATACCTGACATTAATTCTGGTTTCCGAATTTTCAGGAAAAATCTTGCCATTGATTTCTTTCATACGCTTTCAAGTGGCTTTTCATTCACAACAACGATTACACTAGCTTTTATGCTCAATGCTTATAGTGTGATGTACTTCCCTATTCCGTATCATGAAAGAGTAGGATCATCAAAAGTGCGATATTTTCGAGATACGTTACGATCTTTACAATTTATCGTAGAAGCGATTGTTTTTTATAATCCTTTGAAAATATTCCTTCTCCTCATACTATTTCTGTTGGGTATAGGAATGGTTTCTTTTGTAATTGGATACTTATTTTCTATCTGGACGGCAATAATGCTCTTCCTAACAACTGCTTTTTGTTTGTTGTTATTCGCGATTGGTTGTGTTGTGGTCTCATTCCGATTCACTCATAGACATGAATCTACGTCTTAATACCGAAACACTCAATAAAACTCCCTCTTGGAAAATTGCGACCATATTTATTTTCCTTGCACTTTTGAATACACTGGCATTCGGTTTTACTCACACCCCCAGTTGGCAGGATGCATCAGAGTATAGTTCATATGCAACACATATTGTTTCTGGACAAGGATACACGCTCGATGGCAAGACAGTATCAATACATCGAGAACCCGGGTACCCCCTTTTTGTGGCTCTTTTCTATAAAATGTTTGGCAACAAAAATGTAACTGCCGTCTTCTTCATGCAGGCTTTCTTGCTGGGGTTAATTGGGCTCATGAGTTATTTGATTTTCTTTAAACTTAATTACCCTCGCATTGGGTTTCTCGCTGGCACCATCATATCCATATTCCCCATGTATGGTTATTATGCAGGAGAATTGTTAACAGAAATGCTTTTTACGTTTTTGCTCATGACGATCTTTTATAGTATCTTTCTTTTGCTTAAAACAACCGGATCTTATGAAAAATATCTCCTTTCCATCATCATAGGTCTGTTGTGCGGATATGCGACACTTGTTCGCGTGCAATTTCTCTTTTTCCTACCATTTGTGGCACTTGTATTTTTATTGTTAAGACGATACCGTTTCGTATTCAAAGAAATGCTTCTATCGTTAGTTATTTTCCTGATGGTCTTAAGTAGTTGGATATCATATGTGTATGTGCAGACAGGAGAAATAGCATTAACTCACGGACGAGAGGGGGCTATACTCTATTCTCGTGTTGCGCGAACAGAACTGTCATATACTGACCAGATACGTTATATGACCGCATGGTTACGTAGAAGTATTCCTGGGTCAGATTGGGAACATGACCCTATTTTGTCAAAATACGGATGGACAGGAACCTCTCTCGCCTATAAAAAAATTGCAACTTCTGTTGAAGCAATTGCTCAAATTAAAAAAGAAAATATACATACCATCGTAGAGAATCCTGGCCATTATATATTCGGTAATGCAATAGAACTCGTTAAACTACTGTACCTAGAGCATGTCCCCTCCTCTATATTGGGTCCTGTTTTAAGAGCTTCACTTTATACGGTGCTCTATGTATGGTTCCTCTTTGGACTGTTGCACCTTATCCGACCCACACCAAAGCAGGAGTTGAAAATGATGCAACTCTCTTTGTTGTCTTTTATCGCATATAATGCCCTGACACTATCTTTTCTTGATACTATTCCACGCTATAATATACCTTATTTAGTATTTTTTATGTTAGTTGGATTTATTGGATTAGCAATAGCACAAAAAGAACATAAAATAACTTGCCTCCCTTAACGTGAACATAAAAAATCTTGTGGACTCAAACAGTAAAAACCAAATAGAGAAAAGAACAATAGATGATTTCGGTGAGCAGTGGACTAACTATCGCGACAACCCGGGACACTACGGTTCAAGTAAATTGCTGTTGAATATTTTTGGTCCTCTCCTTGCACAAAAAGATGTGGAGGGTAGTACCGTAGCAGAAATTGGGAGCGGTACAGGACGTATTGTCAATATGCTCCTTGATGTAGGAGTATCCCATGTATATGCTGTAGAACCCTCTGAAGCATGTGAGATACTCAAGGACAATACAGAATCTCGACAAAAGCAAATTACGTACATGCGTATACCCGGAGATGCGCTTCCAGCTAACCTTCAGTTAGACTTTGCTTTTTCTATAGGTGTTATCCACCACATTCCTAATCCCATGCCAACACTCAAGGCTATGTACAATGCCTTACGCCCTGGTGGAAAAATACTTATTTGGATATACGGCAGAGAAGGAAACGAGACTTATCTAAGTATTATCGAACCAATACGAAATATCACAAAAAAACTTCCCCACTCAATACTTATGATTATATGCAGTGTACTACTTGTCTTCCTCGAGCTCTATATTTTCTTGTGCCGGTTTTTACCCCTCCCGATGCATGACTACATGAAAAATGTTCTTGGTAATTTCCCGCATTCTGTTCGACACATGACTATATATGACCAATTAAATCCATCGTATGCCAAGTACTATACAAAAGAAGAATCTCTCCTCTTGTTAACTGAAGCACATTTTCATAATATCGGTATATTCCATCGACACGGTTATAGTTGGACTCTCATTGGAACAAAGACGGGTTAAGAATTATTTACCCCATCGTTCATACCAGAGGCTAAAAGAAAGAAGTGTCCACAATTTTCTACTGTTATTTCTCACGTTAGTAAAATGTTCATTCTTGATTTTCTCAATGAAATCATAGTTAAACAACCCCTGCTGTTCGATCTTTTCCTTCGCCAGGACCGCATTACACAAATCCTTCAAATCTGTCTGTAACCAAAGAGAAAGAGGTACGCTAAAACCCTTTTTAGTTCTTGAAACAATGTTTCTTGGTAGCACATCCCGCATTAATTGTTTAAGAATATATTTTGTCGTCAAACCTTTTACCTTAAATTCATAGGGTAGGGTGTTAACAAAATCAACCAGCTGATAATCAAGAAAGGGGGCTCTTACTTCAAGTGCGTGCGCCATGCTTGCTCTGTCTACCTTTACCAGTACTTCATCCATAAGATATGTTCGCATATACATATAAAGCAACTTCTGACGCTCATCATCCGACTCTATCTCATTCCTATACCTATCAATATGATCAAACTCATTCTCATTTTCAAGAGATTCCCACACCTCAGGGTTAAACAACTCCTTTCTTTCCTCTCTCCGATAGGCCGATAACCAATTTTGGTGCGTATAAAAATTATTATCGTCAATGCCTTCAATAAATTTCTTAATAAAGAAAAGTGGACTAAAATCCTTGTCAAAGATAGGAACTGCATTTACTATTTTCTTGATCATCTCTTCCCGAAAAAAGCGAGGAACTTTTCTATACCATGAAGCGAAATATTCTGCCTGAAATGTTTGATACCCGCCGAATAGTTCGTCTCCTCCGTCACCGCCTAAGGCAACCGTTATATGCTCTTTTGCAAAAGATGAGAGTAGGTATGTCGGGATAATAGAAGGATCGGCCACTGGTTCATCAAATAAATCGGGGATTTTTGTCACAAGATCCAGACTATTTTTTGAGGAAACTTTCCTCTCATAATGTTCTGTGCCAAGAAAATGTGCCACGTCGTTAGCATAACGTGATTCATCAAAATCTGTTTCGTCAAAACCAATTGAAAATGTCTTCACCCTTTTTGCTGAATTCTTTTGTGCATAATACGCAATGGTAGAACTATCTAATCCGCCGCTTAAGAAAACGCCAATGGGAACGTCTGAAACCAATCGCCTCTTAACACTCAACTCAAGTTCATTATTTAAAATAGCAATTGATTCATTAAAGCTCCTATCTCGTGTATTAAAATTCGCATTCCAAAATCTCCGCTTTACAATTTTCCCATGCGTATATATGAGATACGTAGCAGGTTCCAACTTATAAACATTCTTAAAAATGGTATTTGGTGTTGGAACATATTGATAATAAAGATACTTATTGAGCGAAGATAGATCGATTTCCTTCTTAAAGAGGGAGTGTTCGAGGAGGGCTTTGAGCTCGGAGCCAAACAGTAAAGTACCCTCAAACTGAGCCCAATATAAAGGCTTCTTCCCCATCCTATCTCGAACTAAAACAAGTTTATGCTCAACAAAATCGTAAAGAGCAATAGCAAACATGCCATTAAGTTTTTCAAAGCATGCTTCTTTATAGTAATCATATAAATTAACGATGACTTCGGTATCAGAGTGGCCAACAAATATATACCCAAGATTCTCTAAATCCTGGCGCAACTCTTTAAAATTATATATCTCTCCATTAAAGACAACCCCCACTGTTTTCTTAACGTTGAACATCGGCTGATGTCCGGATGCGGTTAAATCTAGAATACTTAAACGAGTATGCCCAAGCGCCAAACCTTTTTCAAAGAAGAGCCCCTCGTCATCACGGCCACGATGCTTTAAAGAAGCAACCATAAATCTCAAATCATGCTCCGAACCAGCACCTATAAATCCAACAAGACCACACATACGGATTATTGTTTAAGATGAGACTTTATCATGCCCAGAATATGCTCCGCCCTCTTTTCCCATGAGTAACGAGTGACGTCCGCTCGTGCATGTATAGCATTATCCCGAGCTAAACGCGTGTTATGCAATACATCTATAATACCGTGCGCCAGTGCTTTAGTATTATGTGCCTCCACGAGTACCGCATTATTCACATTCAAAATTTCTCTAATGCTCGGCAGATCAGATGTTACAATCGGTACTCCACTCGCCATATATTCAAATAACTTCAGCGGGGACATATAGTATTTATAGTGTTCGGATGTAGGATAGTACATTACAAGAACATCAGACATGTGCATAAAAGATGGTACGTCTCGTTGAGGGACATGCGCTACAATCTTACATGAATCAGTAGTTATGCCAAGATCTTCCAATAGGGTATACACAGCCGGCAATTCTTCTTCATTTGGTCCAACAAGTAAAAGAAGCGCCTCAGGTACTTCTTTAATAACGTTTGAAAAAGCAACAATGACGTCTTCAACGCCTTTCCCTCTTCCCATTGTTCTTAATTTCCCAATATGCCCAATTACTTTCTTTGTTGCAGGAATCCCATATTGCTCACGAAGCATCATACCAGTACCTTTATTCGAAAATAAAGCAAGGTCTACACCATCGTGCGCAATTACTATTTTTCCATCTGGGACCCCCTTTTTATGTAAAAAAGTCTTCAAACCATGTGTTATGACAACAATGCTTCGTGCCACCTTAACAACTCTTTTTATAATAAAATTCCATCTATTTATATGCATTTCCCAAAAAATAGTATCTTTAAACAAGCTCAGAAAAAAGAGAACTAGTTCATCACGAGAATATATAACATCACTTCTTTTTAAGAGAACATACCCAATTGCAAAGCTAATAAAAGAAAGTGTTTGTATCAGAAAACCCAAGCGACCAAATGCAACAAAATCAATCGATGGTATTGTTGTAATTTTGAATATTCTTTCCACATTATAATAATAAAATGGATCTTCCTTGATGGTGTTAAACCTCCATGGAACAATAAGGTTCACATCTGCGCCACTGCGCGCAAATGCTTCACACATTTTCATTATTTGGATACCATGTGCTTTTTCAGTAGGAATCCGAGCATTTGCTATATAGAGCATTTTCATACGTATAGCGTTTACTGCTGATGGGTAATGCTTAAAAATTCTTTGTAATACGCTTCCTCTTTCCATTCTGCCACTTTTTTGTTTGGATATTGGAATAAACTATTATTTTTTGCAATGACATACACATGCGGAGTCGCTAACCCAAATATTTTATCTACAATCCGGTACCCACATATAAACGATCGTATGTCATCAATGTGCCACCCGGCTCTTGTAACGGTAAGAGTAAGAGTACGACGGTTAAAGAAATTTATATGGTTGCTAACAAGCGCCCCTCTGAACTTCTCCATCCTCATAAGAAATGCCACAGAAGGAATTACAGGGACACCTAATATTAACGTTGCGTCTTCTGCAACAACTGTCTTTAATTTTAAAAGAAAAGCGTGTGGAGATAAAAGATGTTCAAATATGTTATTGGCCCAAACAACTTTGAATTTTTCTGGCAAGGACAGTGTATCGATTTGCTCCGCATTTCCAAGGACAACGGCTAAACCGCGTCCTGTAGCATAATCAGCTTCATCTTTTGTTGTTGTAATACCAAGACTGCCTTTACCAAAACAATCTAAATACTCCCCATAACCACAGCCAACGTCGAGTACCCGCTTTGATCCCAGTTTAAAATTATGCAAAAGTCTAAGAAATGTCTTTGATTCTTTAACCCCCGTAAATCTACCCTCAATACTGTCTTTTATATTTCTTTGTTTCATATGATAAAAATACTAGCTCATCTTTACTATTTCCTTAATAACCATATCTATACTGTGGTTTGAGACAACATACGAGCGAAATTCTTTCCCAAGATGTTTCTTTTCCGCATCAGAAAGAGAAAAGGCTGTTTGTATTTTATCAGCCAAATCACGTGCACTTCCCTCTTCAAATAAAAAAAATGGGGGAAGTACATCCACAAAAGATTTGTTTGAAACTAAAACAAGTGTTTCGCACGCCATTGCTTCGAGAATAGTCTTGTCAAAACTACCTGTCGTAGTAGCGTTTATAAAGATCTCGTTTTGATTATAAATTTGAGGAGTTTCACTGTTACGAACGCTCGGAAAAAAAGTAACTTCCTCTTTTAGGAGAGCGCCCTGGTCCATCACCTTTTTATAATAATTCTCATCACGAGTAGTTGCCTCCCCATAAACTAACCCTTTAAAAAATACCTTCCTTTGTTGAAGGAAAGAGAAAGCATTAATAATAATCTCCGTGTTCTTTACAGGAGATATTCTTCCTAAAGACAATACTGAGGATCGATTCCGCTCGATGTTTTTAATGCGTTTAAACTTCTCCGTATCTATACCAGCCGGCATTCTTATACCTTTCTTTTTCCATTGAGCAGTATACGAGTAAGGAGAGGTGAAAAAAACTCTATGAGAGAGGAAAACTGCTATGTTTGTAAAAATGGTACCCTTTGGATGATTACGCCAAAAAAGTATTCGTTTTTTCATTATTCTCCAAAAAATGCCGCCGAGGAGAATGTACTCCTCGTTCATATGTACAAATACTGAATCATATTGGCTATGTTTTTGTATAATATATTTAAAGAAATTTAAAATATATCTCACCTGAGAAAGCCCTTCTTCTTTCCCGAGAGAAAGTACTTCAACATTGTGTGGCAAGTTATACTCCCCTTTTTGAAGGCAAATGACAATGACATGTCCATACTGCCGAGCAAACTTTAAAAGCCAGCCGTGGAAAAAACCGAGCAAATCGTCATTTTTATCAACTTTTTGGGTAAGTATGAGGAGATTCATTAACTTTATTGCCGTGTTAGCACGGCAATTAGACACCCTCTAGTTTACCATAAACCCCTTCCAGTAAATCGATGTCTTTATTGCTTTGCTGAAGAAGCTTTTTATTTTTCCGTTCAAAACTCTGAAATACTCCCTCCCCTTCCTTGTCGCCAACAAGTTCCTCATAATGGCGAGCAAGTGCGGAAAAATCTTTGATAAAGCAGTGCCCACCCGCCCCACGTCCGCTTTTATGTACAGGATCATTGTACCAATTGGTTATCATGGGGTCTGCTTCCATAGCTTTTTTAATAATTTCCCAGCGACATCCCGACCTTTCTACCATGTCATATAACATGTTCACAAAAACAACCTTAATATAGCCGAGGCTATTATGCGTGTATTTTATATATTCTGCTTCTGTTGCGTGGCAAAAGAGGAACTGTGGGGCCTTCGGCAGTACCGACATCACCTTTTCTCCAGCTTCTTTATGCTCTTTATTTTCAATCGATAAACCAACTATATTAGTAAATGGATGAGCAGCATCATGAGCGGCAGTTGCTTCACAAAGAAACTCCGGTGAATATAAAATTTTAATGCGCCTATTACTTCGTTGAAGTAATTCCGTGGTGCCCGGCACCATAGTCGATTTTATAACCGCTATCTTACCGTCCCCAACTAAACTCATAACATTTCGTACAATACTATCATCAAAACCTGCTGGTGTTGTGGGCGTTGGAACAGCAATAAAAACAATGTCGCATTCCTTGATACTTTCTCTATTCCCGAGGTATGGTTCCTCAAGCGCATACCGGACTACGCTATAGCCACGCCTCTCAAAATCATCTGCATAATTCTTCCCAATATATCCTTGACCGATAAACCCAATCCTTTCTTTTCCCATATTAATTTCTGAATATCATAAACATTATATCTGTTTTGCTCTTTGTTGCCTCAAGATACACTGTTCCATACTTTCGCGATATACTCTAAGATACGCCTCGCGATCACCGGTAGCAACGGTATCGAGCTGACTCTCTGCACTATATTTAAACAGTATACGGCGTGTATTATCTTTTAAGAACAACATGATCTCACGCACAAAGCACATCTTATCACCAACGGGGCAAATAAACACTCCTTGCCCGCTTCCCACAAGTGAGGATGCGACACCCACATTCGACGTTATAATTGGTAAACCACACGCCACTGCCTCAATAAGGACCATGCCGTATCCTTCATAGAGCGATGTATGTAAAAATAAATTGGCACTCTTATAGTAGGAGACAAGTTCAGATTGCCACCCTTCAAATATAACATTTTGAGAAAGAGCTCTCGTATGCGTGTATCTCCGAATCTTCTTTTCAAGGGGCCCGTCCCCTACAATAATAAGCCCTGCTCGGGGATGCTGTTGTACAATATCCGCAAAAATATCAAGTGCAAAAAAAATATTCTTTTCAGGAGAAAGACGGGATACCATCAGTATAATAAAATTGAATTGTGGGTAACGCTCATGGAGATCGAAAGAGGGTTTTGTATTTCGCATTTTATCAATATCAACAAAGACAGGTAGAATACTAATGTAGTTGGAAAGACGGGGATAACGTCGCGCAACTTCATTCTTAACGTGTTCTGAAACAACACGAACACAATCCGTGTGAGAAAGTACGTAATGTTCTATCCCGTGAAAAATAGCGTTAAATATAAATTTCTTTTGTGAGTATTGATTCCACGGATCACCATGAATTTGAAGTTGAAAACGTCGATTATATGTCCGTGCCAGCAACACTCCTATAAATCCTGACTCAAATTCAGAAGCAGAAATAACATTCACGGCAAGTTCGCCAGAAACCACAAGCTCTCGTTTTACAATACTAAAAACATCAAAAACATAGAGCCATCTTGTCCAGGAGTCTGTCGGATAAATCCATACGTTCGGAGCAATCTTCTCAGGTTCAAATAATTGATGTTTACGTCTTGAGAAAACAATAATGTGCAGTTGGCTAAAGATGCTTCCGTAATCAACCATACGTCTTCGTACCTCACTATTTTTATCAAAAATTCTTCTATCAAGAGACAGCATGAGAGTAGGAATCGCATGATGAGAAAGATTCGACATACCACTGTTCGGCTCTGTATCCGTTTTACTGGTTGGTTTTATTATAGGATCCTTCATGCATTGTTTTTACGTATCCCCCTCATTGAGATAAACGTCCTTCTCAAGAAATAGATCCTCTCTTCCTGCACGAGAAGAAACAAGATACATTATCGAAAAAGAAGCAAATATGATAAGCAGTGGGATAAGGGGAAATAAGAAACTGCTAAGTGCTGAAATGCCTTTAAAATCATTCTCCCACAGTGACCCAAATCCTATTGATGCCCCTACAACATACAAGACTAATAAGAGCGCAAACAAAAAAAAACGTTTAGTCTTCCCCCCACAAATAAAGAAAAAAGCTGTAACGCTAAGTGCCAGCAACAGCCAATGAAGAGCCGTTACAGCAACTTTAACACCCATAATAACAATTTCTCTATGAGACAATGCTGGGTACTCCCCTCGCAGAGTGCGTATCATGATATCTTTATAATACAAATCCGTTCCTTGATCTAATATTGAAATATTAAAGGGGAAGACAAATGCTTGAGAAAGACCGGATATAAGAACACCATCTTTGGCAACTAATGTAGAGATAGTTAACAGCATGGCGGGGGAAGCTAGCCTCATTTCGTCCTTAGAAATAGCAGGAGCATGCTCAAGTCCCAATTCTTCAGCTACTATAATGTTTCGATAAATCCACGGCGTTAGTATAAGAAGACAGGCCCCTAAAAAAAGTCCGCCATAACCTAAAGAAACTAATGACGGGCGTTCAACAAAAAGCCATAATAAAAACGCGATAGGAATAAAAAATGCGATAGAATCAGTAAGAATTGCAAAGCCAAGCAAAAAACCAGAAGCAACAGCACTGAGATAATACCCATGTAGTACGACTCTAGAGAAAAAGAATGCCCCCCATAACAATAAAACAGTGTAAAGGAGTAAGCTATCTGTATAAATAAATGTCTGAATCAAAAAGACTGGCCACAAAGAAACCATAAGACCGGCTAAGAATGAGACTTCTTTATTGAAAAAACACATTGAAAGGAAATACGCTCCTATGGCGAGTAAGCCACCAAGCACTATCGAAAAAATCAATAGTATCGTTTGAGAATCCCCAAAAAGAAAATAGAGACCGGCTAAGAAAAACGACCAGCCGGGATTAATGGAAGGTGAGCCATATGTTGCCTGTGGCTCCCCTCCAAAATTGCCGTTAGCAATAATTGAAGTGGTTATGCGATGATAAAGAGAAAAATCTCCACCTGCGTAGTCTGGCAACGGAAACAAAAAAAGTAAAAATACTCGTATACATACGGCGAGTATAAAAATAGATAAAACGGGACACTCTTTAATGTAAGCAATCATGTTGTGTGCCTTCTCATCATGCTGGGTAAACCACTTAAAAGGATTTTATTATACCTCCTTATTCTTTGCGCGCATTTTATGTGCAACGATACAGTGTTCTAGACTTTCTTTGTAGAGACTTAGATAGCCCTCCCATGTATGGGGAGACATAGCACGTACCGTCTTCTGCCCTTGGTTGGCAAGATACCCTCGCCGTACAGGATCCTTATACAACGTCTCTATCTCCTCTACTAAGGCGTCTTGATCGCCTATAGGAATTATAACGCCGTTTAAACCGTTTTTAACAACTTCTCCAGCACAACCAACATCTGTCATAATGATAGCTGTTCCAGCCGCCATTGCTTCAATAATGGTCATCGCCCACCCCTCGTAATTCGACGTTAACAAAAAAAGATCAGCACCTTTATAGTAAGAGGGTAAATCATTACTCCATCCTTCAAACACAATATTATTCTCTAGTCCCCTGCTTTTCTCCTTAAGGATCTTCTCGTAAGAACCCGTTCCCACAACAATTAATCCCATACCCGGATATCTTTTAACGAGTACCTTAAATGCGTCGATCGCTAAATCTATATTCTTCTGTTTTACCAAACGAGATGCAATGAGAATAATGAACTCAAAACGGGGATACTTAGCACGCACATCACATAAAGGTTTTGCGTTAGCTATACGTTTGGTGTCAGTATAGATAGGCATCAAAAAGATTTTTGAAGGAGCGATCTTAAGATTTTCTATAAGAGAGGCCCTGATTCTTTTCGAAACCACACGAATACAAACTGTTTTTGTTAAAAAAAACCTTGCCAAAGATTGATACACCGTATTCTTTATCGACTCTTGCCAAAACGGACTCAAGAATGTGCTATGAACCTGTATTTGGAGTGGTAAGTGAAACAAAATAGATAATGGATAAGCAATAAAAGGTACGACAAAAGGATCTTGGGTAGTTATAAGATCATATTTTTCATTAAGCAAAATAGAGAAAGAGATGCGGGAAGTGCGCAAAAAGCTCACCACCTTATTTCGAGACGTTGGATATATTACAAGGTTCCCTCTCTTTTGAATCAAACCACCCGAACTGAGTAGGATAATGCTTAATTTATCCATGGTGGAAGCGTAGTCATTCATTCTCTGCCCTGGTGGGCTGTCCCTATCCATAATATGCGGATCTAAACTAAACATTAACACTTTCATTGCAATATAGTCATAAGTCTTGCAATCATATCTTTCTCACTAAACTGTTTGATCCGATTCCTGCCATTTCTTTTGAGTAGCTGTGCAAAAGAAGTATCGGTTAATATTTTCTTTATAGCAGAGGCAAGCATTCGATTATTATAGGGATCTACAAGAACCCCCTCCTTTCCGTTTGTTATAAGCTCAGGATTACCGCCAACATTAGTTGTCACAATAGGAATATCAAGTGCCATGACTTCAAGTAAAAGATGTGAAAATCCCTCATACGTGCTATTCAGTACAAAAACATCGGCAGCTCGTATATAGCCATGAAGCACGTCCTGCTCAAGAGCACCTGTAAGAATTACCTGTGACGATAATCCCATGTTATCTATTTGTTTTTGCAGTGCTTCACGCTGAGGACCATCCCCAGCAATAAGTAACTTTGTATGTGGCATTTTTTTGAGCAATACTGGCATAATGCTAATCAAAGAGCTGAATCCTTTCCATGGTACTAGTCGTCCAGCACTTATAATAAGATTCCCACGAAAAGAGAGCAACGCACGCAATGCCTCACGATTACCCTTGCGATGGATACCCTCAAATGTATTATAAATAACTTCAATTCTTTCTTTACCAACACCCCAATTAGTAACAATACGTTTTAGATAAGAACTTGGGACAATGATACATTGTGCTCGCATTGCAACAAAACGTTGGATTGCTTTCATTAAAATAACCACTACAAAATAACCACTTTTCTTTTTTGAAAAAGTATCAATATCATCTATAACCCAAAAACGCTGAACGCCTTGCTCCCACGCATAATCTCCTACAATTTTTACTACAAAAGGAATCCCGCGGAGCATTGCAACAAATGCCGTTGGTAGTCCAACAGAAACAGGATCAAGTGCATAAATGAGTGATGCCTCTTTTGAAGCACGGTACAAACGAATACCGTAGACAATGTGCCGAATCAGAGGAGGTAGTTTAAGTACCGTCCAAAAATTTACAATGCTAGTACTAATACCATGTTGTGGTAGAGCATCATGGAGTAACTTTGCATATGTTGCCGGTCCTCCAATCTGTGGAGGGTATAAACCAGTTGCAATAACAATTTGCATTATGTCCACTCTACGATAGAGCGAGGAAAGAAACAACTACCCTCTTACAAAACCCGACGGATCAGACGACGTAAAAAACGCGGAGGATGCACTCCAAAATATGCCAAAAGCGCGTTCACACGTTTGCCTAGCAAAATAAATAGTGACGCTATATTCCCCATCAATATTATCACCCTTCCCCCGCCTGCTATAACTGAGCCATTAGATGCTAAAATGCTTCCTCGTCCATTAATGGTGAACTCACCGTGGCGAAGTGCTGAAAGAATGTTCTCTTCAGTTAGTTGCTTTATCTTGCAATTAAGCGTCGGGCCACCAGCATGTTCAATACGATGTAAATCCCAGCCAGCAAAAGCGTGAAATGAGGGGGAGATGCGTAGTCGGTTAAAAAGATCGACAGACTTGGTGCGAGGAGCATATTTACCATCATATTGAGAATTCCAAATTTCAACACCATCAATAATCTCCGCAAGAGTATCGTCAACCCCAAACCCATGCTTGTGTGGATGTGCGAGTACTGCTCGCACGGAACAAGATTTAAATTTCTTTAGTATACGTGGCCCTTCTCCTGCGAAAAAAGTATTGGCACCGATCATTAAAATATGTGTATCTTTATAAGGAACCTCAAAACCTGGGACAAAAACAAACGTCTTGTCGCTTAAACTTCTACACTCTCCAATAAATCGCATAGCATCTTCTACTTGCATATCATCAGTGTGCTCTGTCATAAGGGCAAACGACAATCCTTCACCCACAAAGAACTTCTTTAACTCCGAGAGTGTGAGCTTTGCATCGTATGAATATACTGAGTGTAGATGTAAAGCTCCTTGTACATTCATATATTTATTGTATCAAATGATTAACGACATCTGCAAAAAAGGGAAGCGGGTCGCGTAGAGAGAGTACATCATAGTGAGTATGAGGTGACACTATACAAAAATTTCGAAGAGCTTTAAGGCGAGATGGATACGCAATCGAGCGCATTGGGTCACGAGCAAAAAGTACTCTCAGTATATGTTTCACATCACCTAAGAAATATCTGGTCACAACCTGCGACTTATAGGGTATACTCGCATTTTGTATCACACCATAAATAAGTTCAATGTATAAAAATGGAAAATCAACCCCCGCACAAACAGCAAGAGGGAGTGAGCCCCAAAAACGACCGTTAACTTCAAGTAAGTAAGCCTTGTTACCTTGTTTACTGTCACGTTTAAATTCAATCATGGCAGGACCATGCCATAATAACTCTTTCATGAGACGTTGCGTATACTCTTTCAGATCATCAGGGAGAGATATACTCTCCTTTACTACCGAGGCGCCTCCCGTTGGCGAGAGAGATCGTATACGTTTATGTGCAAACCACTGAACAACTGTACCGTGATTTACCATAACTTCAATACCATACTCATCACCAACAATACACTCCTCAACAATAGGGAGCTCGCCCGCACTCTCCTCAATGGCATCAATCCCATTATTAAGTTCTTGATTTGAAAACGCAAAGATTACACTGCCACTTACGCCTTGCCTTTCCTTCCATGTTGCGCTATGCCGTGGTTTTATAATAAGAGGAAACCCTAGTTTATGCTCAAGAATCTCAAGATTTTCTCCTTTTTTGATCAAGCGGGTCTGCGGTATAGGAATGCCAATCCGTTCTGCGAGATCCATCGTAAGAGCTTTATCAAATGCAATCTCGATACTCTCGGGAGAAGGAAGAGCCATGTGAGCACACGCGAGGACTCGCGTTCGCTCACGCGCAAGAGGCAGAAAACTCGCGTCACTAAATGCCAAAAGTATTGGTTTCTCAGAGCGTGCTGAACATTTAACTAACACCTGATCCAAGAATGTCGCTTTATCTTTAAGCGGATGTGTATATACGAATGTCTCTGCAGTATAACGAGAATGGAGTGCCATTCCTGTTTTTCTTGAAGACCCCACAATACACCGTATACCGTGTCTACTGAGAGAACGTACTGCGGCAAGTGCACTTTTTTGCTCTCCATCTAAAATGATTACTTCCATAAAAGTTAAAGGCGTTTTAATTTTTCACTAACGTAGTAAAAATGTATCTCATTTTTTTACTGACAATATCCCATGAATATGCGCTCGTAACAAGATTATATGCCTGCTCTAAAATAGTCTGTTTTTCGGCAGGAGATAATGCCTGAATACGTCTTATCGTATTCACAATACTTTGAGAATCACTCGGGTTACAGAAGAACCCTGTTTCTCCGTCTTTCAGAAAATCTGGTATACCTCCGACAGGAGTTCCAATGATAAGAAGGCGTGCTGCCATTGCTTCAAGAAATGCATTTCCCAGCCCTTCACTTAATGATGGCCTGATGAATATGTCTGCCGATTTCAAAAGCAATGGGAGTTTTAACGGATCAACAAAACCCATAAACTTCACCCTGTGCCCGAGATTAAACTGAGCGACCTGATTTTTCATTTTCGCTTCAAGAGAACCGCTCCCACATATAACAAAACATACCTCTTCTCGAAGTAAGCGCAAAGAAGAAAGAACGTCACTAATACCATTCTTCTCCTCAAGACGAGAACTTGTTAAAAGAACAAGAGCATCTTGAGGAAATCCGAAAGATGCTCTTGTTCTTTTTATTTCTTCAGTGGGGAATGCTCTCGTAAAAACACCTAGATCAACACCGTTAGGAACAACTTCTGCAAGTTTCCCACGGAATCCCATCTCCGTGCCCCACGCCAGTAGATAATGTGAAATAGCTTGAATACCATCAGCAGTTTTAAATATTTCTCCAAATGAGTTTTTTACATATTTCACCTTTTTATAAATATACTCAAGGGAGTCGCCTTCTTGGAGCGTTAACAAAAATGGCAAACCCGTTTTCTTTTTCACACGAACAGCGGAAAAGGCGCCGTAACTTGCCATAATTGACCATATCAGATCATAACGATGTTTCCGCATAAGTTTATATGCACACCAGTGACCACACAATGCCACTATATATGCATCAAGTTTGGGAATGCCTAATCCCATACGGTAAATAGAGACATTGCCAACTTTCTCATACCCTTTCACCCCTTTTCGCAATTTGGCACAGATAAGATCAAACTCTATGTCCGGTAATCGCTTAGTAATATTTCCGAGAGCCTGTTCCGCTCCACCAGCTGGATAAAGAAAATCATCAGTTGAAAATATGAGTACTCTCATATTATTAAGTGGCTAGCTATTTGTTGCATTGTTACTATTTCAAGTTTATTTGTTTTCCGCAGATAAACAGCTTCCTCAAGCATATTTTCTAAGATAGAAAATTGAACGTCAGTATCGTGCCAAAAGTTTGATGGGTGAAACCATACATGGAAAATCTCTCCCCGATCAATGGATTTCTGAATGCCATGTTTTAACTTCCATTTCATAAGCCACACGGGGATAATTTTTCGAAGACCACCACGCCCCAAGAGCAACATACTCCCCGGTATATTAACAAGCCCTCCTTCTCCACTACCTGCCATTACGGTTCGTGAAAATGGTAAGAAATAATCAAATACATGCAAGCCTCTTTTTATAATACCCGGGAACCCTTCATACCATTGTTTGGGCGCACCTCGATAACACTGTACACCCACCTTTTTTAAAAGTGCGTGACGCCCCTCTCTATTCCGCGGAAAAATAAAAGAGGTTACTGGTAAGTTCGCCTCGTGGTGGACATGTATCATATTCTTTAGATCAATAAAAACATTTTGTTCTTCTGTACTTTCTTCATCATACATAATATGCGCGTATGAATGACTTGCTATTTCGTGTTTGACAGGAGATTTCGCTATCTCATCAATAAGACCATGGGGATCAAACCACTCAGCATCATCATATGTGCCTTGCACTGGATGGTGGAGAAACCAATCCCTCTGTTCACGACGATGTACTGGCCGAACATATTCGGGGTGAGATATGTTCCCCTTCCACGTACACGCACGTTCCAGTAAATGCCCGACAACTGCCCATGTTGCGGGTATGTGGTAACGGTCAAACGTGTTGAGCAAACGCTTTGTAATCGCTACCTCTTTCCCAATATATGCTTTCTCGTTTAGCGTAAGATCGTGATCAGCAAAACCAAGGCCGTATTCATAATCAATACTAATAACAAACGTGCCTTTGGTATTCATAGATCCTATTAAGAATCTATATTCTACAACATATTTTGAGCTCTATCAACAATAACCTCTTCACTCTTCTTTCTTCTCAATAATAGTAAAATCATGCGCAGAAAGTTGTGTGGAATTTTCCACTGTGGATTCTTGAATAACATTACTTCTTTCTCCTAATACCAAGACCGCAATAATTGCCGAACCAAGAATAATGAGAAGCGCCAAAAGGTACACATATAAATTTCCTCCGCTCTGTTTTAGACTAGAGGCGACTGAGGCTATCTGTGCTTCTTCTATAGAATGATTCCCTGCTTCTGGAATAAGACCTGCGACAAATGTCGACGAAGACGACGTTTCTTCTACAATGCTAGACGCTGATGATTGTGAAATCATAGGAGCTATATTTACTGGAGCGGAAGCAAATGTTTTTGCCATTTCTTGTGCATAGACACTCTTAACTATTCCGTTTGGATAAAGTAAGGCAACGAGGTTAGGATCTCTTGAATCGAGATTAGTGATACGGCTCGGGAAATAAACGGTTGTGTGTGGTAATAAGATAGTGTTTAAAGGAAACATAAAATAGGCAGACCCCGCACGTAAACTCCATAATGTAAGGTTAAGTTCCCTTCCAGAATTATTAGTGAGCGCAATAGCATCAGGTCGCACCGAAGAAATAAATAAATCAACCGGCTCAACAGAAACGGTAATTCTATCTGTCGAAGAAAGTCTATCAGACTGGTCAGCGGTTACTCCCGAAACCCATACGGCATACTTTCCAGGATAATTATATTGATGTAACACTTTCTTTCCATCTCGAACCATTCCATTTCCAAAGTTCCATGTGTAGGAAACATAGAGATTTTCCGAACCATCTTGTTTATAAGCATCTGCCTCAAAGAATTCAGCAGCTCCTACAACCATAGTACGGTCTTTCCCGGCATTCACGGTTATGAATGCACGCTTTTGGGGAGCAGTAATTTCTTTTTCGCTATCCACGAGATTCGTTTGGATAGCTGGCGCAGTGTCATCCACATCATCACCTATAGCATCATCACTAGTCATACTTCCTTCCCCCGGAGTTGGAGGAATTGCCACCCATACGCCGTTTTGAAGTGTCAGAGAATTACCATCTCCCGCTGCTCCAATATCGGGGTTATAGGTAACGGAATCAATATCATCGAGATTTGCGTCCCGAATAACAAGCGTTTCCGCACTATTTTTAAGTGAAAAGCTACTGTCAAACACCGTACCCAAAAATCCTGTATTTTCCTCAAGAAAGAGATTCGCATTGTCAGCAATGATTGCAAAGGTTCCTGGAGCAAGAATAGCGCTTCCTAAGCTTAGTGATAATTTATGATTGCTCTCATTCTCAAAAAGACGCCAACTGGAAAGATCAACAGCATCAGCTCCTGCATTGTACACTTCGATCCACTCTCGTCCGGCATCAGAACCCTCGAGATCGTACATTATTTCACTTATAACTACCTGTGCTTGTGCGAAGAATGGAAAGAAGAAAAGACAAAGTAGTACGAGAGTTTTCATGAATTCACCCCTTTTCTACATCGAGTAATTTTCGTAACACATCTTCGGGCACTTCTTTTGGCTTTGCACCAGAATTTTTGCTTTCCTGTTGTCGAGGTGGCGCAGTGACTGGTCTAACAAGCGAGTTACTCTTTTTCTGAAAGGAAGACTTCGTGTCTTTTTTGCCACTTCCTTTCGCAATACGAGCCAACGTGCTCCGCAGTTCCCTGAGATGCTGTTCACTGCCTGTTACATTCGCAGGAGAAGGTGTTTGTAATTTTTTCTGGGGTATACGTGCTTGCGTTTTTGATAGTAGCTCTCGAAGTGATGTATCATCCTTCGCGGTTGGTTGTTGTCCGAGATCTTTTTGTACACGTTCGACTGTCTCACTTGTTTTAGTCGTTTCAATTAAACGACGTGGAGCAGAAACAGTTCGCCGAGAGCTCGCCGTGTGAACTACAGGTCGTGATGTGGATTGCGTGATACTTTTTCCCTTTTTTTCTTCCCCTTTCACACCCTCTTTTGCCTCATCTGAGACTGTCTTTGTTCTTTCTTCAACCTCTCCCTCAACAAGAGCACGTTCTCTCGCAAAAGCAACACGTGAAGCTTGAGTGATCTGATCCTTGTAAGAGAGGTGGGGAAGTTCAATAGGAGGAAGCGTCGTAGCTGAAAAAGGCCTGGAACCAACGCCATCAATCATGAGGGAAAGATAAATTTGTGCAAAACCGAGATTAACCAGATCTTCTGCAACAAATTTCGGGCTGAAAACGGTTTCAAGGACTTCAGCATCAAAAGGCCCAACGCGAAATGCAATGGTAGTACCAACGTTCCCAAACACAGCGTTCCGAACATTCTCTTCCATCTGTTCAATATATTGATGTGCAATAACGAGATTTAATTTATATTTTCGCGCCTCAGAGAGAATATCTGCAAATGATTCGTTAGCAATTGACTGAAACTCATCCACATAAAAAAAGAAATTTGGAAGTTTCGCAAGTTTTTGTGCTGATAAATCAGCCCGTGACATTGCGGATAGATATATCTTCGTAGTGAGCATACTGCCGAGAAGATCGGCGTTCGTCTCTCCCATTCTTCCCTTAGAAAGATTGGCAATAAAGATTTTCTTATTGTCCATCACGTCTCGCAAATCAAAAGTTGATTTCGCTTGGCCAACAATGTTTCGTATAAGAGGGTTTGAAGTGAACTGTCCAATCTTATTTTGAATAGCAGGAGTAGCTTCTTGCGTATATCGATCAGTGTAGGTTGCAAATTCATCAACCCAAAAAGCTCGCACAAGAGGATCTTTAATGTTATCAACTACTCGCTTTCGAAAGGCCTTGTTAGTGTACATTCGATTCACATCAAGAAGTGTCGCGTCAGGATATTCAAGAAGAGCAAGCAGAGTGTTTGAAAGAATGTACTCCATGCGAGCAGACCATGAATCAACCCAGATCTTCTTGAATGCGCTCATTAAACCCGAAACAACCAAATGGCGTTTGTCATATCCAACATCTTCCATAACGTTAAACGCCACGGGATAATCCATATCAAATGGTGCAAAATAGATAACGTCCTTAATTCGATCTTCAGGGATGTAATCAAGCAATTTCTCCGCGGTAGACCCGTGCGGATCAATAAACGCCATCCCCTCGCCATTTTGAATATCCTGAATCGCCATGTTCTCAAGAAGGGTCGACTTCCCCATACCCGTCTTGCCGATAACGTACATATGCTTTGAACGATCTTTTGCCTTAATGCCAAATCGAATGCGTTTTCCTCGCGCATCAGTTTGCCCAAAATAGGTAATACGTTCTGGATTGTCTTCGTAGAGAACCATACAATATATAGATCCAGTATATCCCAGGAGAAAGAATTAAAAAACGTTTTCCTGTATAACACTACAGAGACTCAAGCGCCCCTCGCGTATAGTGATTACTTGGAGCCCATAACATCCAAGAATTAAGCCCGACATCATACGCCGCTTGTATCTGTGCTTTCACTTCAGGAATATCGTAATCACCGCCGTAATCAAAATCTTGAAGCCATGGACGCAAAACATGAGGATGGTAATACGGCTTAGTGTACAGAGCAGGTGTAGAAGTAGAAGTTGACAGCAAAGATCCACCTAACGTAAGTACGGGTGTTGTTGACGCAATAGCTCTCTCAACAGCACTCTTCATAGAAAAATAAACAACGTCATACGGATAGTTATTGGGATTTGCCCACCCGTTAAATCCTTTAGGGTAATGAGATGGATACACCATAGGAGCGATGTAATCAAAATGAGACAAGGCTCGTTCCAATACCTGTCCAATATTCAGATCGTCTGTATTGGTAGTTGTCATTCCAAAGAGATCTGCGGAAAGTACGGGGCGAGCACCTTGGAAAACGGTGACGTCCGTCACCGTTTCTTGGAGATAGGCAAAGAAATGCTCGAGTTGTTCTGCTTTAGAACCAGTTGTGTGCATAAACGCGATATCTTTCATGTTGCCATCGGAAGGGAATCGAACATAATCAAAATTTAACTCATCAAACCCTATGTCGTATGCTTCTTTGCTTAACAAAACAATATAATCCCAGTATTCTCGTGCTCCAACATCAATGAAGGACAATCCTTTATAATCATGCCAAACTGCACCATCACTGGCACGCCTTACGGCTAGTTCAGGATGAACAGACGAGTAATAGGGATCTTGGAAAACCGTGATCCGGCCAATGACATAAATACCTTTTGCATGAAGTTCTTCAAGAAACGCCTGCATATCACGCGCTCCGCATTCAGCCCTCTCCCATGCTCCAGCAAATAATGGATTTTGCGGTTGAAATGAAATAGTCCCTGAATAATCTTTTATATCAATAACAATCGAATTAAGCTCGGTCTCTTCAACAAGAGAAACGAGGTCTTCGCGGAAACTCGGAGTTCCCACCACACATGACGTCATGTAAATAGCTCGCACCGCTTCAGGTGTCTTCATATGCGCTACCGGTGGCTTTGTGGTGGTTGATGGTGCTTCATTATCCGTCTCCTGGCTTTCTGTCACAATATCACGTGCCGTATACTGTGTTTTCGTTACATCGGGCAATGCAAAAAGGGCAATAGGAACGGCAAGAACGAAAGCAATTGAAAATAAAACCGCTTTATCGTTTGAGTATTTACGAATGTGTTTCTTGATTGTCTTCATCTATAACGGTAAGACGCTTACGTTGCACCCTGCGATGAGAACGTGGAGAATAATTGTCTTGAGGTGGATTATGTAAATGAGAAATATCCTGTGGAGAAGGGGGGTAAGAAGGGGGTGGAGGGTAAGCGGGAGAATCTGGCAGAGGAACATCAATACCATTGTGCTTTGGTACAACACTCTCTTCAAAAACATGCTCTGTTTTCTCTATTCGTTGTGATTTTATACGCTCAACGTATTTCACTAAATCACGCCGCAACAAAAGCACAAGAGCAACAATAAAAAGTCCTGAAATGATAAAAATAATTGTGTCCCATTGATTCGGAAAGCCGAGAAACGGAACAATAGCAACCCACACGCCAAGAGCTATAACCATTAAATCTTTTGTCATGTGGGTAGTATACAGAAAAGTGGGGATACTTCCTACAGAGCACTTACCAACACCACAAATTCTCCGCGGATTTTATCAGGATTAGTTTGAAAGTAAGAAAGTACCGTCTCGCAGTTGCCCAAAATAACTTCCTCATGCATTTTAGTAATTTCTCGTGCAATGATCACAGAGCGAGAAGAACCAAGTTTCTCGCACAAGACGCCAAGTGTCTTCATAATACGATGTGGTGATTCATAAAATACAACCACCCGCTTGCTTTCAGTTATTTCAGTAAATAGCTTCTCCCGCCCTTTTTTGTGCGGCAAAAAACCAAGAAAAAGAAAATCAGAAACCTGCATACCAGCAATAGAAAACGCTGCCGTAAGCGCACTTGGCCCTGGAATAGAAACTATGTCTAGTGCAGGAAGTTCAGCTCGAAGTCGAGCAACAAGCGAAGCGCCTGGATCTGAAATAGCTGGTGTGCCAGCATCAGAGACGAGAGCAATATCTTTCTCGTTATTAAGAAGTTCTATAATCTTATCTACTTTTGTAAGCCCGCTGTGAGAGTGGTAACTCATCGTGCTTGTTGCAATATCATATGCTCCTAAAAGTTTTTTTGTGACACGTGTATCTTCGCATAGTATAAGATCAACGCTCTTAAGAACTTCAAGCGCTCGAAGGGTAATATCTTTTAAATTACCAATCGGTGTCCCAACAACATAGAATTTTGCCATAGGAGCACTATAACAAACGTTTTTTAATTGAGCTAGACAAAAGCCCTTGGACTAACTATTTTCTTTTGTTTATGATGTATTCCTATGGAAAGAATGGCTATCGAGCAAAAAACAATAGTAGCAAAACGCCTATTTGATATAGTGGTGGCTACTCTATTACTCATGCTTTTCTCGCCTTTCTGCTTACTTATAGCTTTTTTAATTGTACTTGAGCATGCTTTAACAGGCAGACTACGTGACCCCATCTTTTATACGGAAACTCGTATTTCTCAAGGGAAACCATTTCGGATAATTAAATTTAATATTTTTAAATACAAAGAAATACAACGCCTTCGGAAAGAAGGGGTATTTATTCAAACAAAAACACTTGAGCATAATGGTTCAATTAAACGTATTGGCTTTGTACTAAAACAAATTTATTTCGATGAGATACCACAGCTTTTTAATGTCATACGCGGAGACATGAGTATTGTGGGGCCACGACCCCTTAATGAAAAGGCGTACCAAAAAGCGCTACGTCAAGAAGTAACGGCTCTGTTGTATCTAAAAGCTGGGTTAACGGGTAATTTCCAATGTTACAAAGATGTAGCGGGAAAAACAATGAAAGATCTTGATGGTGAGTACTTGGCACGCATAACTCATGACCCCTATTATAAAGTGCTACTCTTTGATCTTAAGATCTTGTATCGAACGGTGAAATTTGTCCTCAGAGCAAAAGGTATTTAGAAACTATAGCTAGAATGTAAAAAAGAAGACCAGCTCGCGCATGCGCGAGCTGGTAAGGAACACAGGAGAGCGACTGCATCAGCGCATTGCGCTCCTAAAGCAACCTGCGAGCCCAGCGAATCTTTTTGAGCTGGTCTTTGCTGACAACCCGAGCAAGTTTCTCCGCCTGCTCGAGGTAGCTCCACCCCATGGGGACACCGTAGTCGCCGAGCTTAACAAGTAAGACGGCGAGCTGTTTGAGCACTCGAACCTGTTGGCGCTTGTTGTGGAGAGCTTGACCATGATTTTTGTCTTTTGTGCTCTCCTCAACTGCCGGTAGAAGCTCCTGCACTTCCCCGCACAACTTAACCGCATCTGACCAACAACCCTCCGCAAGCGCAATCTTGGCACAGGTGAGCCGAAGAAATGCCCTTGTATGTGGGACCGCTCCCGTCGCTTTCATGCCGCGACGCGCAAGTCGTTCGGCAAGCTTGCGATCTGCGTCTGTCGCTGGCACGGCAGCAAGAATTGTTGAGAGAACGTCCAGCTGGTTGGCGGTTAATTCTTTTTGTTCTTTGTTTGCAAAACTCCTCGCCGAACGAGCTGTCTTTTTTGCTTCCCGCAGACGACCATGAAACAATATAGGCCACCTACGTGAATAGAGCGCACTTGCGAGCCCGCAGTACGCTTCAACCGTACGCCCCTCTTGAACAAGGCGTTTAAAATTGGCCTCTGCGATCTCGCGCCACCCGCGTCGCCGATTCCAGAATACTTCCTGTCTCTTTGATTCTGATGACATTTTCGCTCTCCCGATTGTATGTGGGGAACACATTTTCCTATTTGTTATTATATCATAAAAAATAAGGAAAAGCAAGTAATCTGCTTGACAACCTACTCCAAAGTGGTAAAATGCCCAAACCTGTAAGAACAGGTGTGCACACCGACAAACGTATAGAGAGGAAGACAATGAGAACCTTCAACTATATCGCCACGGCTTTTGCCGTGATGGTCTTGCTTGCGCTGGGAGCAACTCCGGTGCGGGCAACCGAACTCATGCCGAATTTCGCCGACATCCCGACGGGATGGACGACGGATCGGTTCGAACCCGATTCGTTCTCGAACATCGGCACTTTTGAGGGGCACAATGATGTTCTCGGGATCGGCATCAGTGCCGACGACGGCTTCGGCAGTCGGCCCGCGGGTTTCAACTCGACGTTCTACAATACCCAGGGACGCAAACACAGCATCGCCGGTGGTATCGGCGATACGCTGTCGGCGTCCCTGTGGCTCGACCCACTGTGGGAAGACGAGTCGAACGGCACCATTCGCACCGACATGTGGGGCGTGATGACCGACGGCCTGGGTATCTCCGGGTACCCGATCATCGGTTTCACGAACTACGACGACAACGGGCGCTTCCGTGTCTGGGAAGACACCCTCGGAAGCTGGATCGACCTCGCGACTACGGTCGACTACGATTCCTGGGTGAACTTTGCGATCACCCTCACCGCCGACACCTACGAGTTCTCCATCAACGGAATCCAGGTCTACGAAGACCTGACCACAAATGGCAGCACCGGTTTCGACGAAGTCATCATGCAGGCGTACAACTCCTGCGGCAACGACCCCGCGGTCGGTGACGCGGTCTGCAGCGACTACACGGCACGGTGGTCCAACATCGTTCCCGAGCCGGGAACGTTCGCGCTCGTCGGCCTCGGCCTCGTCGGCCTCGGCGCCGCACGTCGGAAGCGCCGGTAAACCTGATCTTGCGAACACGGAGGGCCCCCGCTCTTCGTAAACTCGGCCGGCAACCCCTCGAGGTTGCCGGCCTTCTTTTTATGCTAGAGTAGTAATGATGAAAAAAGCCCATTTTATTGGCATAGCCGGCAAGGGAATGAGCGCGGTTGCTCTTCTTTTAAAACAACATGGCTGGGAAATAAGCGGTTCTGATACGGGTTTCTATCCTCCGGTTTCCACCTATCTTGAAGAAAACAACATACCGTTTGCAAAAGAATATAAGAAAGAGAATATTCCTGAAGATGCAGATCTTGTTGTCATAGGGAAAAATGCGAAACTTATTCCTGAAGAAAATGAAGAGGTAAAAGCGGCATTCAAAAGCGGAAAATCCGTCCGATCATTTCCTGAAGTTATTGCCGGCCTGGTGGCTGAGACGCACAACATCGTTGTCGCTGGCAGTTTCGGTAAATCAACCTCAACCGCGCTCCTCGCGTGGTGCTTGAAGAGTGCGGGGAAGGATCCGAGCTATTTTATTGGTGAAATAGTACGAGGTTTTGATGCGCACGCGCACAGTGGAGAAGGTAACCTTTTTGTTCTTGAAGGAGACGAGTATCCTTCTGCTAATTGGGATAGCACATCAAAATTCCTATACTACAATCCACATGATGTATTACTCACGTCCGCAGAACACGACCACATCAATGTATTTAAAACACATGAAGCGTACCTTGAACCTTTTAAACAGTTACTCTCCCTGATACCAAAAGACGGTCTCCTTGTTGCTTCAGCAGATGACGAAAGCGCTCGAGCACTTGCCCATACTCATACTGGCAAAAAAGTGCTCTACGGTATCACAAATAAGGAAGCGCTGTGGAGTGCGA